>Ga0114960_10001030_pt1 | contig 22931 bp, 18 predicted proteins | sample C_130625_MF_Meta_FD_92637 | JGI IMG/M metagenome (GOLD analysis project Ga0114960, IMG submission 92637) | Freshwater microbial communities from Lake Croche, Canada to study carbon cycling - C_130625_MF_MetaG | ecosystem: Environmental > Aquatic > Freshwater > Lake | place: Lake Croche, Canada... | reverse complement strand
CTTGCGCTCCGTCGAGGGGATCGGCCCCGAGGTCTCCTCGGTGATCACGAACTGGCAGGCGCATGCCGATCTGAAGGCAGAGCTCTCCCTAGTGGAGAAAGCCGGGGCACGTGTTCTCTTCCAGAACGATCCCGAATATCCGCCGCTCCTCCGGGAAATCCACGACCCGCCGATCGCGCTCTATATTCTGGGAACACTGGAGGATCGAGACCACTGCAACGGCATCGGGATCGTCGGGACGCGCAAGGCGAGCCACTACGCGATGGAATCGGCGAAGAGGCTCGGCTACCAGCTCGCCTACTCCGGACTCACAATCTACAGCGGGATGGCACGGGGCATTGACACCGCCGCCCATCAGGCGGCGCTAGCAGCCAACGGACGCACCGTTGCGGTACTCGGGAGCGGACTTGCCCATCTCTACCCGGAGGAGAACATCCCCTTGGCCGAAAAGATCGCCTCGGGTCACGGCGCCGTGATCAGCGAGTTCCCAATGGGCACGACTCCCTCGAAACAGACCTTCCCCAGACGCAACCGCATCATCAGCGGCTGCTCCTTCGGCCTGCTGGTAGTCGAGGCCGGACAGAACAGCGGTGCACTGATCAGCGCGCGGGAGGCGGGCGAGCAGGGCCGATCCCTGTATGCCGTGCCAGGCCGGATCGACCTGCCCAGCACCCTGGGATCCAACCGACTGATCCAGCAGGGGGCGAAGCTCGTGATCGATGCTGGGGATATCCTCGCCGACCTGCCGATGCTCTTTGCCTCCCCCCCAGAACTCTCCACAAGCAGACCTCGGATCAGCCTGACAGGGGAGGAGTTGAAGGTCTACGAGGCCATCGGTGATGACCCGACATCCGTCGACGCGATCATCGCAAAATCCGCTCTTCCTCCAGCCAAGGTCTCCTCCAAGTTGCTCGCCCTCGAGCTTGCCCGTCACGTCCGCTCCCAACCTGGCGGCCGCTACGTCAAACTGATCTGATCGGGGGCTTCTGAAAAATTCTCCCATTGCAATTCGGAAGGGATGCCATTATCGGTTCACGCCCCGCCTTCACTCCCACCAACCACGATTTTACCACTGAACTCTGCCGCTTCCCAAGCGGCTACTGGAATTCAGTCACCAATATTTTCCCATGTCCAAGACCCTAGTCATCGCCGAGAAACCGAGTGTTGCCGCCGATCTGGCAAGGGCTCTGGGAGGGAAGCCCGCACGGGCCGAGTTCTTCGAGGTCGATGACTACATCATCACCTCCGCCGTGGGTCACTTGGTCGAGCTCTGCCTGCCGAACAAGATGACGGGAGGGAAAGGCCTCTCCTGGAAGCTGGATGCCCTGCCGATCATTCCCGAGGAGTTCGAACTTCAGCCTATCCCGCGTTCGGCCGACCGGTTCAAGGTAGTCAAAAATTTCCTCAAGGATCCTAAGGTTACATCCGTCATCAACGCCTGCGACGCCGGCCGTGAGGGTGAGCTGATTTTCCACAACATCATCCAGCTCACCGGCTGCATAAAGCCGGTCAAGCGACTCTGGCTTCAGTCGATGACCAAGGAGGCGATCCAGGAGGGATTCGCCCACCTGCGCGACGATGCCGACATGCAGCCTCTGGCCGCGGCAGCGGTCTGCCGCTCCGAGAGCGACTGGCTCGTCGGGATCAACAGCACCCGCGCCCTTACTGCCGTGAACTCGGGTCAGGGCGGATTCCAACTGACCCCGGTGGGTCGCGTCCAGACACCGACGCTTGCGATCCTAGTCGAGCGTGAGGAGAAGATCCGTGCCTTCGTGCCGAAGACCTACTTTGAAGTCCATGCCGAGTTTGCAGTCACAGCTGGCAGCTACACGGGACGCTGGTTCGACGAGAGCTTCAAGAAGGCCGAAGGTGACGAGGCAAATGAAAAGAAAGCCGAACGTCTCTGGGAGCATGCACGGGCCGACGAGATCCGCACGAAGTGCACCGGCAAGCCTGGGGTCATCGAGGAGACCAAGAAGGCGACCTCCCAAGCTTCCCCTCTCCTCTATGACCTGACCACCCTCCAGCGCGAGGCCAACGGCCGTTTCGGATTCAGCGCCAAGCGCACCCTCCAACTCGCCCAGCGCCTCTACGAGCACCACAAGGTGCTCACCTACCCGCGCACCGATTCTCGTTACCTTCCCGAGGATGCGATGCCTGCGGTAAAAGCATCCCTCAAGTCCTTCGAGGACACGGAGCTACGCAAGCATGCCCAGTACGCCTTGGATCAGAATTGGGTCATCAAGACCGGCAAGGTTTTCAATAATGCCAAGGTCTCCGACCACCACGCCATCATCCCGACCGGAGCCTCCACCGCAGGACTCGACGAGGTTGAGGCGAAGCTCTTTCAGATGGTGGCCCAGCGTTTCGTGGCCGTCTTCTACCCGCCGGCACGCTTTGATGTCACCACCCGCATCACCCGCGTGGAGGGGGAACCCTTCAAGAGCGAGGGGAAGGTACTCACCGATCCGGGTTGGCAGGCCGTCTATGGCAAGCAGGCCCTCGCCGAGGGAGAGGAAGATGCCAAGACTCTGGTCCCAGTCTCTTCTGCTTCCAATGGAGCCCTTGAGCCGGCCCGAACGGATTCCGTCGAGGTGCGTGAGGCGCAGACCCGGCCCCCGGCCCGCTTCAATGAAGCGACCCTGCTCAGCGCCATGGAAGGCGCCGGCAAACTCGTTGAGGATGAGGAGCTCCGTGAAGCGATGAGCCAGCGTGGCCTCGGCACACCCGCCACACGCGCGGCCATCATTGAGGGACTCCTTGGCGACGGCTACGTGCTCCGCGAAGGGCGCGATCTGAGCGCTACTAGCAAGGGGATGGCGCTGGTCAACCTGCTCCGCCACATGGGCGTGGCTGTCCTCACCTCACCCGAACTGACAGGCGAGTGGGAGCATAAGCTCAAGCGGATGGAGGCCGGGGAGTTCAAGCGGCCCGAGTTCATGGAAGAGATCCGTGTTTTCACACGGGACATCGTGTCGAAGGCGCAAGGCTTCACCGATGACTCCGAGGGGGCTTTCCCCGATCTTGATGTCATCTGCCCGAAGTGCAGCAAGGGCCCCTTCAAGGAGAATGTCCGCCAGTTCAAATGCAGGAATTGCGACCTCAGTCTCTGGAAATCCCTCGCCGGACGCCCTCTCGAGCGACCCGAGATCACCGAACTCCTCACGAAGAAGACCGTCGGCCCACTGGATGGCTTCCGCAGCCGGTTCGGCAAGCCCTTCTCAGCAGAGCTGGAGTTCGATCCTGAGTATAAGCTGAAATTCGTCTTCGGTGAACGTGAGGGAGATCCCGCCGCCGAAGAGGCCCTTCGCAACTCCGAGGCCATCGCTCCCTGTCCTGTCTGCAAGAAGGGAACGATCCGCGAGGGCGTGACCAGCTACGTCTGCGACCAATCGATCGGAGCGGAGAAGTCGTGCGAATTCCGCACGGGCAAGACCATCCTCCAGCGCGCCATCACGCGCGAGGAGATCGTCAAGCTCTCCGAGACTGGCAGAACGAGCCTGATCGCCGGATTCGTCTCCAAGAAAGGCCGCAAGTTTGCCGCCTACCTCAAGCTCGACGGGAAGAAAGTTAGCTTTGAATTCGAGCCTAGGGAACCAAAGGCTCCTAAGGGTAAAGGTGATGCCGAAGGGGGAGGATCCAGCGTTAAGCGCGGCCGCTTCGGCAAACCCCTGAAGCCAAACCTTAGCACGGTTGCAGTTGCCGGTGTGATCGAGAAAAAGACTGCCAAAGCCTTACCAACCAAGAAGGCGGCCTCAAAGAAAGCTTCCGTGAAGAAGGCAGCCGCTAAAAAATCTCTTGCAAAGAAAAAGACTGCCCCGGTCCCAGCGGCCTCTTCAATGGTTGAGGAATAATCCCGCCATCCGCCAAAGTGGGAAGGGATCAGTGGTAAAGGTGAGGCCCTAGTGTGTGGCGGAATTTTTACGTTGGATCCCTTGAAAAAAGAGCCCACTTGAGCTTTCTTCTCTGGAATGAATCAACAGGAATCCAACCTCATCAACGAACTCTTTGATCGGATCGACCAATCCGCAGGACAACAGCGTGACCCCGAGGCGGAGCAGCTTATCCAGCAGAAGATGGCCGCCAATCCTCATGCGCCCTACGTCCTTGCCCAGAGCACGATTATCCTCCAACAGGCCGTCTCAGCAGCGCAGTCTAAAATTGCCTCGCTGGAGCAACAGCTTGCCTGCGCGGGAACATCTCAGGGTGGTGGATTCCTCTCCGGCGTCGCCAACCTCTTTGGATCACCGCAGCCCGCGCCTGCTCGCCCGATTGCTCCTTCGCCGGTCCCACCAGTTCAAACCATTCCTCAGCAGATGAGCGCACCTCAGGGCGGTGGATTCCTTCAGAACGCCATGGCCACCGCGGCGGGCGTCGCAGGTGGTGCTCTCCTCTTCCAAGGTATCGAAAACCTGATGGGACATGGTGGAGGCTATGGCGGAGGACTAGGTGGCGGCGCCTTCATGGGAGGCAATCAACCTTCCGAGGTCGTGAACAACTACTACATGGATCAAGGGAACGACCCGTCCCAAGGTTCTCTGGATGATGGGGAAACAACCATCGCCGACAACGATAATTCGGATTTCGATAGCGGCAGCTTTGATGGGGGGGATGGCGGCGGCGATTACTCCTAGGCCCGCACTCCTAGGCACAAGCAGGAGTATTTTAGCTCAGAGCTTCTTTCCGGAGCACCCGCATCCACCACCACATCCCGGCTTCTTCCAGGCCCTGAGCCAACGAGTGACGAAGAATGCCACCGCCGCCACGACTAGGCCTAGCGCAATGGCTGTCTGTACTTCTGGAGTCATAAATCAACTATAGCAGCTTTTTATTAATACCCTTCTTTTCTCTGCGCCCCCACGCCGGTGCGGGAAATTCATCTTGGTGCTAATGGAATCCGAGCAGCCGCCCAACTTGGTAGACCAGAAACGAAAGCAGATAAGCCGTGCCCGTCATGTAGAAGAACTGGAAGAGGGGCCAGCGAAAACTGTTGGTCTCGCGACGGACCACGGCCAGCGTGCTGACACACTGCATCGAGAAGACGAAGAAGAGCAGGATCGAGAGGCATGTCAGCGGCGTGAAGAGAAGCGTGCCATCGGGACGCTGCTGCTTACGGAGCGTTTCACCCAGCATGTCCGGGGAGTCCCCTTTCTTCCGCTCGACATTGTAGACGACCGACATGGTGCCGACGAAAACCTCGCGCGCAGCCTGGGCCGCAACGAGACCGATACCGATCTTCCAATCCATGCCAAGCGGTGCAAGCGCCGGCTCAAGGGTGCGACCGATATGTCCCGCAAAGCTCTGCTGGAGCTGTTCCGTCTTGGAGGGTTCGGGCTCTCCCTCGGTAACATGCATCTTCGGGAAGCTGGCCAGGAACCAGAGGATGATCGAGATGCCGAGGATGACGGTGCCGGCACGCTTCAGAAAGATTCCCGCCCTCTGGAACATCTGCGAGACGATCTGATGCAATGATGGAAGCCGGTAGGGGGGCAACTCCATCAGGAAGAGGGGCGTCTCTCCCTTCAGGATCGTTTTTTTAAAGAGCCACGCAAAGAGGAGAGCGGCCATGGTCCCCAGCAGGTAGAGCCCCATCATGAGAGCCCCCTTGGTGAAGACGGAGCCCGTGCCGATGGGCCAGAGGGCGGCGATCATCAGAGCGTAGACGGGCAGACGGGCCGAGCAGCTCATGAGGGGTGCTACCAAGATCGTGACGAGGCGGTCCATGGGATTCTCGATCGTGCGTGTCGACATGATCCCGGGGATCGCACAGGCATAAGAGCTGAGCAGCGGGATGAAGGACTTCCCGTGGAGACCGACCTTGCTCATAACGCGATCCATCAGGAATGCGGCGCGAGCCATGTAGCCGGTATCCTCAAGCAACCCGATAAAGAAGAAGAGGATCAGGATCTGGGGGAGGAAGATGACGACACCGCCGACACCTGCAAGCACCCCGTCGGTGAGAAGGTCGCGGAGATCCCCCGGCGGCATAATGGCTTGCACCGATCCCGACAACTTGTCGAATCCCACAATGATCCAATCCATCGGATACTGGGCAATCGTGAAGATGGAGACGAACAGCAGCATCATGGCTCCCAAAAAGAAAAGCCAGCCCCAGATTCTGTGAGTCAGCAGGTCGTCGAGTTTCTGGGTGAGTTTGTCGCTGGCGTTATGGGTCCCGCCCTGAGCCGCATGGCAGAGCTTTTCGATTCCCTCGTACCTGGCCGCAACCACCCGCTCGCGCCACTCCGGCAGATCGTGCTCGAGCGTTACTCGCTGGGAGAGCAAGACGCTGAGCACGTGACCGGCACCCAGCTCGGTAGCAAGCGCGGCGGTCTCGGTGTCCGGGGAGGAGAGTAGAACCGTCGCCTTCATCCGTAACAGGGGATGACTCATCCTGCGCTGATCGAGAGTCACACCTCCTTTCTGGCGAGCTTTCTCGCTCCATGCAGCCTCCACGGCGTCGACGGCTTTGGACCAACTGAAGGGGTACTCAGGCTTCCAGTCACTGCTTGGCACCTCGGCACGGCTCAGGGCAAGCCGTAGAGGGAGGAGGGTCTCTTTTCTGGTCGCTTGGATCGGAATGACCGGGACTCCCAGCTCTTCGGAGAGCTGATCGGCATGAACTGGCGTCCCCTGCGACTTGGCGACATCGATCATGTTGAGTGCAATGATTGTTGGCAGGCCGAGTTCCAGAACTTGGGTGATGAAATAGAGATTCCTCTCCAGGTGGGAGGCATCGACCACGCAGAGGATGCGTCCCGGTTGCGGCGTGTCCTGCCGGAGATCCATCAGGACATCCCGTGTGATCCGCTCGTCGGGAGCCTGTGCGCCAAGGCTGTAGCTGCCCGGAAGGTCGAGCAGTTCGATCTTCTCACCATGCTGGCCGATGAATTGGCCCGACTTCTTCTCCACGGTGACCCCCGGATAGTTGCCGACCTTTTGACGCAGTCCCGTCAGGGCGTTGAAGAGCGTGGTCTTACCGCTGTTGGGATTGCCGACGACGGCGTAGGCCTTGGAAAGCATGACCGGCAGGCCTTCTCCGTCGCCAAGGGACGCAGAATTACGAATGCCATGGGTGACCGATAGGACGGTTTTCGTCGTGCCCCCGGAGATGACATGCGCGGGTGGCACGACAAGCAGGGCAGCACCTTCGACACCGGTTTCCCTCAACTCTCCGAGAACCTGGGAGGCATCGGCGCTCCGGATGCTCAGCTCGAAACCCCGAAGCCGGAACTCCATCGGATCCCCCATCGGTGCGCTCCGGATAAACGTAACCGTGGTGCCGAGGAGCAGGCCCATTTCGCGCAAACGCATCGCCAGTTGCTGGTCCCCAGGCAGGCGGGTGATGACGGCACTCTGGCTTGGTTTGAGAGAGGAGAGCGGGATCAAAGCGGAAAGGTAACTGGAATGCTAAGATGCTAAGGAGTGAAGCGCTGAGCTATGGGAAGTCGGCGTCCCATGCCAAAGGCACGCCCCGTCACCTTGAGGCCGGGTGCGGCCTGCTCGCGCTTGTATTCATTACGGTCAACCAGGCTGGTGATGCGATGCACCAGCGCCTCGTCATACCCGCGACTGACAATTTCCCGGATGGGAAGGTTCTCCTCAATATAGAGCGCCAGCACGGCATCAAGTTGGTCGTACGGGGGAAGCGAATCCTGATCGGTCTGGTTAGGGCGTAGTTCAGCGCTCGGAGGCTTCTCCATGGTCGCGTTGGGGATGATCTCTTGCTTCCTGTTAATCCAGCGCGCCAATTCATAAACCAATGTCTTGGGGAGATCGGAGATGACGGCCAACCCCCCGCACATGTCACCGTAGAGGGTGCAGTAGCCGACGGCCAACTCACTCTTATTACCAGTGGTCAGGAGGAGGCTGCCAAACTTGTTGGAGAGGGCCATCATGGTAACGCCCCGGAGTCGGGCCTGCAGATTCTCCTCAGTGGCATCCTCGGGGTTCCCTTCAAAGACCTCCTTCAGGCCGTCTTTCACGACTTGATAAGCAGTCGTAATAGGAAGGTTAAAGCACTCGATGCCAATATTTTCTGCAAGCAGCACAGCGTCTTTAACACTCCCCTCGGAGGAGTAGGGACCGGGCATGGCGGCCCCGATGACGTTCCCCTTCCCCAAGGCTTCGACGGCAAGGACCGCCGTCAGGGCAGAATCAATTCCCCCACTCAGCCCAAGCACCGCACTATTGAAACCACATTTCTGGAAATAGTCTCGCAAGCCCAGAATAAGAGCGTGATAAAGCTCCTCCAACTCGTCGCGTTGATTAGGAAAGTAAGAGTTTGCTGGGGATTCCACTACGGCGATCTCCTCTTGGAATCCCGACAACTCCTGGATCTGGCCTCCATCGACAGAGAGCACCAAGGAGTGCCCGTCAAAGACGAGTTGATCATTGCCACCAACAGAGTTGCAATAATAGATAGGTACGTTAAATCGCTTAGCCTGAGCGCTTAATGCCTGAATTCTTTTCGCTGGCTTCCCATACTGGAAGGGGGAAGCGCTCAGATTGATCAGAATTTCTGCGCCGGCAGCGACCAACTCGGCCGGGGGATCCACCCGGTACAAGGGCCCCGGCAAGTACTCGGGCGTCCAGAGATCCTCGCAAATGGTGATGCCTAGTTTCTTACCGGCGAACTCAATCGGCACCGACGAGTCTCCCGGCTCGAAGTAACGCGCCTCGTCAAAGACATCATAGTTGGGAAGCAGCCTCTTGTGGATGATCACAGGGGGCTTCCCTGTTTGTAAAAAGGCGGCCGCGTTGTGGAAGGGCTTCCCATGGCCGGTTGTGTTGCAGTCGATGAAACCGACCACTAGTGGCACCGCCCCCACCGCTTCTTGGATCTTTGCCAAGGTGGCGATGTTACGCTCCAAAAATTCACCCGCAAAAATCAAATCCAGCGGCGGGTACCCGGTGATCGAAAGCTCCGGCGTGACCACCAGTTCGGCCCCCTCATCAACCAACTCACGGTAAGCCTTGAGGATCTTGGCAGCATTGCCGTCAAAATCCCCGACCGTGGTGTTGATCTGCGCTAAGCCGATTCTCATCGGTTCCATCCTACCAGAATCCCCACTGACGTGTGGCACAAATATAAACGCCGAGCGCAAGATTGGCAGCAGCGTGCGCCAGCACGCAGGCGGTGAGGCTCTCTGTCCGGACAGCGACCAGATTGAAAAGAATGCCTGTCAGGAACGCCGCGGGCCAGTCCGACGGGGCGTGGACAGCCGTGAAAGCGACGACCACCGCCCAGAAGCTAAACCGGTTGCAGCTGCCAAAGGGGATAGCCTTGAAGTCCTCCCGGACAAGGTAGCGAAGCAGGAATCCCCGCCAAAAAATCTCCTCCACCAGCGGCACTACGATGACGAGCCGCGCAAAGCGTGCGGCGAGCATCCAGTTACTCATGCCAGGAACTGCCTCCGGATCGAATCCCTCCAGACGACGCGACTGATGAAAGAGCTCTTGAGGGGCGATCCAGAGTCCGAAGACCAACAAACCGACGGCAAGGCCTACCCCCAGTTTGGTCGCGGAGCTCTCCCCAAAATCATAACTTCTCCAGAACCAGAGGAGCGCCCCGGCGCAGACAATGGTCTGGATGGGGTAGATCCAATACATGGGATCGAGCGGGATCCCCGCAAATGTCGTGAGGCCCAGAGCCTTTGCCCCAGAGACAGCAACCAGCCCAAGCATGAAGAGGGCAAACGGGGCGACATAGGCCCTCAAGTCTTTGCGTGTCGAGATCATCCCCTTGGCTATCAGCGGATCGCCTAAGAGGGAACTCTAAGAGGGAATTATTTTGCGTTCTTCCGGTTCATTTTTTGATCACTCTCCTCCATTCCATTTATCCCTGTGATCAACTCCTCGCCTTCTGCCGATCTCTTCCCCCTGCTTGGCTCCCATGTTCCGACGATCGGAGGCGTCGCCAGAGCCATCGATCGTGGCGTCGGCATCGGCTGTACGGCCATCCAGATCTTCGTGAAAAACAATATGCAGTGGTTTGCCAAGCCTCTCCCTCCCGAGGAAGTCGAGGCTTTCACGGAGCATCCCCTGCGGCACCGGCTCGGAGCTGTCGTAGCCCATGCCGGCTATCTCATCAACCTCGGAGTGGAGGGCACCGAAAACCATGCGAAGTCTCTCCGATCGCTTGCCGATGAAATGCTCCGATGCGAACAGCTCGGCATCCGCTCACTGGTCCTTCACCCGGGCTCCCATCTGGGAGCGGGTATGGAGGTGGGCATTGCCTGCGTGGTTCGCAATCTCGACCGGCTGCATGCGGAACATCCTAAACTGAAGGTTCGCATCACTTTGGAAACCACGGCTGGCCAGGGCGCCTGCCTGGGAGCACGCTTCGAGGAGATCGCCTCGATTATCTCGGCGGTGAAGGATCCGCAACGCCTCGAAGTCTGCCTCGACACAGCGCACGCGTTCGCCGCGGGCTATGATCTTTCATTGCCAAGTGGTGCCGAAACCATGTTCGCGGAGTTCGACCGTAGCATTGGTCTTCCCCTACTCTCCATCCTCCATCTGAACGACTCCAAGTCAGCCCTCGGTTCCCGTACCGACCGGCATGATAACTTGGGTAAGGGGAAGATTGGCTTGGAGACCTTCCGATGGATCATGCGTTCAGAGGCCTTGGCACGCATCCCGAAAATCCTCGAAACACCTAAGGGGAAAGACCTAGCTGAGGATGTCGAGGCGATGGCGTTGCTGCGAAGCTTTCAGGATGCTTCTACCTCATGAAGCGGACTCCTGCCGATAAAAGTCTTTTTCCCTCTTGGGGAGGGGGGTAGGTTCGCCTTGCAAGGAAGCTTACTTTCGACACCCCGACCTCTCGACCCCTTCGAACTCTTGTACCATGGGCAAACGCATCCTCATTCTCTCTGCAAGTGCCGGTACGGGACATCTGCGTGCAGCAGCTGCTCTTGAACAGGCCTTCAAAGGGATGCCTGAGGTCGACGAAGTGCGCTCCATGGATGCACTGAAGTACACGAACCACCTTTTCCGTGATTTTTACTCGAAGCTCTACACCCAGCTTGTGGAGAAGGCCCCCACCTTTCTCGGATGGTGGTACAAGACCAGTGATGAGCCATGGAGGACCGACAAGATGCGTCTCATGCTGGATCGACTCAACACGGTTCCCCTCATCAAGAAAATCGCCGCGTTCAATCCCGACATCACCGTCTGCACCCACTACCTCCCAGCGACCCTAATTTCCCACCTCATCATGGAGGGAAAGTTGCAGGCCCGCCTCTCGATCGTGGTAACTGATCTGGATTTCCACGCGATGTGGCTGACCCGCACCTTCCACCGCTACTTTGTTGCCTTGGAGGAGACCAAGGTTCATCTCGGCAAGCTTGGGCTTCCACTCGATAGGATCACCGTCAGTGGGATCCCGATCGATCCCGTCTTCGGGAATCATCATCATGGAGAGCAGCACCGCATCCGACGGGAACTCGGCCTTGATCCCGATCTACCCGTCCTGCTGGTCTCCGCAGGGGCTCTCGGCGTGAGTCCTGCCGAGGTGGTGCTGGAGTCGCTCCTGGAACTCAAACATCCGGTTCAGATCGTCATCCTTGCTGGGAAAAACCCCGTCTTGGAAACGAAGCTCCACACCATCGCGGCCAGCGCTCTCTCCGCTGGTCTACGGATCACATCCCTTGGCTACACGACGGAAATGGATCGTTGGATGAAGGCTGCCACCCTCCTGATCGGCAAGCCTGGTGGACTGACACTCTCGGAGTGTCTGGCCAGCGGACTCCCAATGGTCATCATCTCACCGATCCCCGGGCAGGAGGAACGTAACAGCGACCATCTTTTGGAGAAGGGAATCGCCATCAAGTGCAACGACTACACGACCCTTGCCTATAAGGTTGACCAACTCTTAGGAGATCAAGATCGTCTCGCGCGGATGCGGCATCAGGCGCTGGCTTGGGCACGGCCCGGTGCGGCGGAGTTCATCGCACGCACACTTCTGGACGAGGACCTTCCCTCCCATCCACCGGTAGAGCTTGGAAAAACACCCACGCAATGGTGGCACCGCTGGCTGAAGTGGTGAAGGTTACAGGAGAGCCATGCACTCCACTCTCCCAATTACTCAGGACGGAGAAAAACCGCCGGTAAAACCTCCGAGGGTAGCCCCTTCGCACGATTTTCTTTGGGGGGTAGCGACCTCGGCCTATCAGCACGAGGGAGGCTTTAACGGCGAAGGGGAGCCTCAGAACAACTGGGCCTGGGCGGAACACAAACACCGGGTCGATCCTGCCGGGACGGCCGACGATTTTTGGCATCTGGCGGAGGAGGATTTTGCCCGTTGTCGTGCTCTTGGACTGAATGCCTTCCGACTGAGTCTGGCATGGGAGCGCATCCAGCCCTCCACTGAGCTAAGCTCCAACGGTCAACCAAGCCCCAATGCCCCCCCACCCTTCGACGAATCGGCATTGGCGCGCTATGCCGCACTTCTCGCCGACTGCCGCAAGCAGGGACTGGAGCCGATGGTGACCCTCCACCACTTCACCCACCCGGCTTGGCTTGGAGTCGATGCATGGCTCAATCCCGAGACCATCGAACACTATCTCCGTTATGTGGAGAAAACCGTCGTCTACTTCCTTGAAGTGCTACCACGTGATCATGGCACCGAGCCGCCACGCTGGTTCCTCACGATCAACGAGCCCAACCTCCTCGCTATTTGCAGTTATCTGAATGGTATTTTCCCTTCGGGTGCCGGGACACCGAAGAGCCTTTATCAGGCCGTAAAATGCCTCTCTCACCTAATGGAGGCTCACGTGAAAGCCCATCGTCTGATCCACCGGCTCTACACCGAGCAGGGGCGCACCGGACATTGGGCCCCAATGGTGAGCTTCAACAACTACAGCAGTGACCTCTACTGGGGGGATCAGGCTTGGCTCGAGCTTCTCTTCGCCCCCTCGCGAGGCATCCCTCGCGGTCACCTCTTCGCTTACCTCTGGAAACAAGCCTGGACCATCGATGCGGCCTTTCGGAAAGCCGCCCTCCCGATCCGCCCGAGGGCCCGTTACTGGTCGGGTCAGATCCTGAAAAATCTCCACCACCTCGCCGCCTTTGCGTTCTCTTTCGAGAAGGCCTGGGTTCGTCTCCTCGATGTCCTCTACGACGTGCCGGAGGGATCCCACCCACCCCTTGATTACATCGCCTTCGACTACTACGACCCGTTCATCGCCCATGTCCTGCGCTGGCCTCGCTGGCATGATCTCTTCCACAAGCACCGCCAGCACCCGATTCCGAAGCGCCCTCCGTTCCACGAGCGCCTCCTCGACAGCATCACGAACAAATGGTGGGACTGGAAACTCCTGCCCGAGGGGTTGGCCTATTTCGTTCACATCTTAGAACGCTTCGATCTGCCCATCGTGATTGCCGAGAACGGGATGGCCAATCGTTCCGATCCCCACCGGCATCACGGACGTCATGACAAACTGCTCCGGAGTGATTTTTTGCACCGTCACCTTGCCGTCGTGAAAGCCTTGAAGGCGAAGGGTGTCAGACTCATCGGCTACTTCCACTGGTCCCTCGTGGATAACTACGAGTGGGGCTCCTACGCTCCGAGGTTCGGATTGTTTAACCGGGAACGCGAGCCGGTCGATTTCCGTGGCGACAACGCCTCGGCCACATACGCGCAGGAGATTGCCGAAGAATAGTCGGCAGGCCCGCCTATTTTCTTTGAGACTATTTTATCTTTGTGGGTTTAATTAGGGACGTATGAATAGCTCTGCCCCCACGCGACTTTACCTCTTTGGAGGATTGTTCCTCCTCCTTTTGGCCATTTTGATCTCCCGCTGGATCTCCGACTGGGGACTGGTGACCCTCCACGTGAAAGATGCACCGCTCGGCAAGGTGCTTGCTTCGATTGCGAGCCAAGGCCATACCCACGCGAAGACCTCCCTCGATTCGACGCTCCCCGTCTCCCTTGATGTGGATAAAGTCACCCCAGCCGTGGCCCTGGATATCCTATCCGGACGCTTGGATGCAGACATGCGGGTGGTTTATCTGGCCGCTCCGACCAAGAGCGCCTTGAATGCTGCCATCACCTCCCTGGAGACAACGGGGAAGGTGGCTGATTGGACGCCCCACTTTTACCAAGGGCCCTCCGCCGTTGGCGTTATCGGCACGGATCCCTCCACCTTGGAGCTGAAGATCGAGGGGCCGGACAACCAACTGCCGCTGCTCCTTGATCAGGCGGCCCAGAAAACCGGCGTCATGACCGGCACCCCTCAGGATTGGTCGCCATCCGTCTCGAAGCTTCCCCCAACGGCACCTGCGGGCAAAGTCATCAAAAATCTCGTCGGGTCGGCTCACGGGCAACTTGCCAATTTCTTTTTCCTTACCAAGCAGGAATGGCGTAACCGCCGACCCCAAGCAGAGGGATCTCCTCAGGCTGAAGGTGGCGGACAGCCGCAGAGTGGAGATCCCTTTGCTGGGATGAATGGTCAGCGCTCTCGCATGAATCCGGAGTGGCGCGAGGCGCGCGTTCAGGCCCAGATCAAGCAACTCCCACCCGAGGCTCAGGCCGCCGCCATTAAGGATGTCGAGGAGATGAAGGCCGTCTTCAAGCAGATGCAGGGCCTCTCCCAAGAGGAGCGTCGCGCCAAGTGGGAGGAGCTGATGAGCAATCCCGACTTTGCCGATCGCATGGAGAGCCGCCGCGCCGTCAGGCAGCAGTCCCAAACAGCAGAGCAACGCATCGATCGAGGGATCTCCTACCTGGAACGCAGGCAGTCCGTCATGTCAGGCCAAGGCGGCACGAGTGTGGGCGGAAATGGAGGTGGTGGCGGTGGGGGGGGCAATGGTGGTGGAGGACGTGGCCGATGAAATCCTTACTGATCCATATTTCGTCCGTTTTGAAATCCATGAAGCCATTCAGTCGGCTGCATGGATTCACGGTGATCGAACTGCTCATCGTCATCACCATCATCGGGATCCTAGCCTCCTTACTGACACCGACCATTCAATCCTCTCTGGAACACGCCAAGGCGGCAAAATGTCTCGGAAACCTGCATCAAGTCGGCACGGACGTTCTGTCGTATATTGCCGATCCCATGAACAACAATAAATTTCCACCTTTTTTTGATGTCTCAGCAAGTGAGCTAACACCTCTCACCTCACTCTCCAACTACGGGCTGACACTCGCCACATTAACATGCCCTTCGGATCCCAAGCCGGATCCTAAATACGGAAGCTACCTGTGGAATGCTGTACCAGATACTGACGATGCTGCTTCTATGAAAAGATATGGTCGAAGTGGCAGGGTCACGATCATTAGTAAGATCAGTAAACTCCAGTTAGCCACGGACGGACACTACGGAGCCACAGCCGGATTCCCCCATCCGGGAAATAGTTTCAATGTTCTCTGGGCAGACGGACACGTCACTGTCAGCAACGCGCTGATCAGCACCATCCACTAAAAAAGAATCTCCCGCTCAGAGAGCTTCTTCGGACCGGAGCTGTCTCGCCATCAGCGCCTTCATGGCTTGGCCGGCCGTCTTCTCGCCATGAATCAGGGCATGCACCTCGTCGATGATCGGGGTGTCCAGATTCAACCTGCGGGCGCAGGCATAGGCACTGATCGTTGTGGGGATCCCCTCGGCAACCATCGTCATGGATCCGGTGATCTCCGCCAGCGATTCACCTCGTCCAAGGCGGAATCCCACCTGATGGTTGCGGCTTTGCGAGCTGAAACAGGTGACCATCAAATCGCCGACGCCACTCAGTCCACGGAAGGTCTCGTGATGTCCGCCCATCGCCACACCCAGGCGCGTCATTTCGGCAAGCGATCTGGTCACGAGCCCGGCCCGGGCATTCTCTCCGAGGCCCATCCCGTCAGAGACACCTGCGGCGACGGCAAAGACATTCTTAAGCGCCCCGCCTAGCTGGATCCCCCGCACATCGGAGCTTGTGTAAGCACGGAAGCTTGTCCCTTCAAAGAGGGCCTGCAGTCGGGGAAGCAACTCCGGCATCATGCATCCGATGACTCCCGCGGCCGGAATCCCTCGTGCGATCTCCCCGGCCAGATTCGGTCCCGAAAGCACAGCCACCGGGACACCCGTCACTGTTTCTCCAAGCACCTCACTCATCAGAAGCCCCCGCTCCCGCTCGATTCCCTTCGTACAGGAGAGGATGATCGTGTTCTGCCCAAGCCCTGCTTCGGCAAGGCTTGAGGAGATCGATCTCAAATGGCTCGAGGGAATAGCCAGGAAAAGGATCTCGGCTCCGACGCATTCCTTAAGCGAAGTCGTCGGGTGGATCAAAGGAGGTAGGGAGACGCCTGGAAGGTACTTTCCGTTCTGACCCGCAGAACGCATTGCTTCCACATGAACGGGATCATGCCCCCAAATGGTGACCTCCTGCCCCCGCTTGGCCATCAGGAGAGCAAGGGCTGTCCCCCAGCCCCCGGCACCGATCACGCTGACCTTGGGAGTGCTCATTGTTTGGCCCTCCTCTCCTTGATTGTCTTGGCCTTCTTTTCGAAACGAGGTTCGGTACCCGCCCTCAGTCGGGCGATATTCGAGCGGTGCCGCCAGATGGCCAGCACGCACATCACAACAGCGATGAGCAGCGTGAGCCAATCCTTCCGGTGCATAATAAAGAGTACCGAGACGGATGTTGGAACGGCAAGCGCCGCGGCGATCGAGGCCACGGAGACAAACCGAGTCGTGGTAAAGAGTAGTAACCACGTACCGAGACAAAAGAGGAAGGCCCCGATGCCGAAAAGACCGACAATCACCCCAGCGGAGGAGGCGATCCCCTTGCCCCCCTTAAACCCGAGCCAGACAGGAAAGCTATGCCCCAAAAGGGTACAGAGAGCAGCAAGCGCACCCGTAGCGGAGGCAGGATTCACCCCATGGGCGTGGCCCCAATCAAGCGCAAGCAGGACGGGCAGCAATCCTTTCAGGAAATCCAAGAGGAAGACCGCATAGCCCCACTTCTTACCCAGCACACGAAGCACATTGGTCGCCCCGATGTTGCCGCTCCCCTTGGTACGGATATCGATGCCGCATAGTCTTCCGGCAAGAAAACCGAAGGGGATCGATCCCAGCAAATAAGAACCAAGTGCGATCAGTAGCCAGGGGATCCAAGATTGGAAAATCACCCGACAATCTCATCAGTGTGGCGTTGAGGAACAAAGGAAAATTCTTCTGTGCAGACGGAAACTTGGACTAGGTTGGCCCCATGCACCTCCTCGTTTCACGTCATCTCTTGCCGGCTCTCCTCCTGCTTTCTATGGTTTCCTGCATGTCCGCACAGACCCCCTCGAGGTTCACAAATAACACAAACACCGTGCCTGTACGCCTGATTGGCCCCGATGGTCAACCGGGCCCTGTTGTGCAAAGTCCCCGCGTCGTGAAGACCGATGCGGAGTGGGAGAAACAGCTTGGCACTGCCGCCTATCGCGTTCTGAGAGCTAAAGGAACCGAGGCCCCCTTCTGCGGAAACCTGCTGGATAACCACAGGGATGGCGTCTACTTCTGTGCAGGTTGCGGACTGCCCCTCTTCGCCTCCAGCTCGAAGTTCAACTCCGGCACTGGCTGGCCCAGCTTCTACCGCCCCTTCGCCCCGGAAAACATCACCGAAATCCGTGATGTCTCCCTCGGCATGGTTCGCACCGAAATCCTCTGCGCCCGCTGCGGTGGCCATCTCGGTCATGTCTTCGATGATGGTCCAGCACCGACTCACCTCCGCTACTGCCTCAACTCCATCTCCCTCGTCTTCAAGGATGATTCCGAGGTAAAGAAGATAGGGGCTGATGCAGCGAAATGGTAACTGCAAGACCAACACCGATCGGCTCTATAATCTCAAGATTCAAGGATTCCAGATAATGCTTTTGGAAATCATTATCTGATCATCGAAATGGAAGTAACACTTGAAGGTTTTTCCTTCCAGCATCCCCGGCATCCAATACTGATCATCCTGCCACATGTCATGATAGGGAATCGCTGAAGGCTCCATCCAGTGGGGGATCGCCTCGTCGGTCTCCACCGGTTCTCCAACGCATCCCTCGGCAGTAAAGACCACGCAGTGAAGCGCCAACCCATCCACAAACTGGAAGTGTAGTTCTCCCCGCTCGGAAAGATTCAGCGGTGTTACACAGAGCTCCTCCTGAGTCTCTCGGATCGCGGCCTGCAGCGGGGTCTCCCCGGGTTCCAAGCGCCCCCCCGGTCCATTAATTTTCCCAGCACCGAGTCCACGCTTCTTCCGGATCATCAGGATCTTCCCCTCTTGCATCACAAAACAGAGTGACGCCCTCATCGTCGGTTGCCAGTGCTGCCAGAAGGCGAGATCTTGGGAATCCATACGAGGTGAAAGAATATGGCCGGGGCTGCTTCGATATTCAATCCCGCCCTCCTTCGGTTGCGGATTTGTTACAAAAGCCCCCTTGAACACAATCGGAAGACATCGCACCATAGGGCTTTATGGAAAAAGGGCATCACTCCCACTTCATCAACCGCGGCCTCAGCTGGCTGGAGTTCAACCAGCGGGTGCTTGATCAAGCGCTAGACAAGGATAACCCCCTGCTGGAGCGGCTGAAGTTCCTTTGCATTGTCAGCTCCAATCTTGACGAATTCTTCGAGGTCCGGGTCGCCGGACTCAAGCAACAGGTGCAGACCAACACGGTGGCCCTGGCGCCCGATGGCATGTCCCCGAAGTCGGAGTTGGCCGCGATCGCCAAGCGGGCCCGCAAGCAGGTCGATGACCAATACCGCTGCTGGAACCAGGAGGTCGAGCCCGGCCTTGCCGCCGAGAACATCAAATTTCACAATTTCCCCGAAGTCCCCGAATCGGAGAGGGCTCACTTCGAGAAGTTCTTCCATGAGCGGATCTTCCCGGTGCTAACACCGCTGGCTATCGATCCCTCTCACCCCTTTCCCCAACTCCTCAACAAAAGCCTCAACATCATCGTGCACCTCGAGGGTGAGGGGCTTAATACCGATCTGGCGGTTGTGCAGGTGCCGAGAATCCTCCCCCGTGTCGTTCCCTTCGCCAATCAGACCGACGAGCAGGGACACGACTTCGTCTTCCTCGGAAGTATTATCAAACACTATGTCGGATCCCTCTTCCACGGGGTCAAGGTGATCGGCGCGCATCTCTTCCGGGTCACCCGCAACAGCAACCTTTACATCGACGAGGAAGAGGCGGATAACCTGCTTCACGCCATCGAGGAGGAGCTCCGCCATGTGAACCGAGGCGCAGCCGTGCGACTGGAAGTGCAGGATGACTGCCCCGATCCGGTGGCTCACCGCCTGCTGGAAATCTTCAATCTCGGGCCGGGCGATCTCTACCGTCACCACGGCCCCATTAACCTGACCAGGCTGATGCCGCTGGCCCTTTCGATCGATCGTCCCGATCTCCGGGACAAGCGCTTCACACCGGCCATGGTCGTATCTCTCAATGAGGAGGCCGACATCTTCTGGCACATCCGCAAGGGTGATATCCTGATGCAGCACCCCTACGACAGCTTCCAAACGGTGCTCGATTTCCTCGGACAGGCGGCGGAGGACCCGAACGTTCTCGCCATTAAACAAACCCTCTACCGCACCAGCTCCGACTCACCGCTCGTCGCCTCGCTGATCCAGGCGGCCCAGAACGGCAAGCAGGTTACTGTCATTATTGAGCTGAAGGCCCGCTTTGATGAGGCGGCCAACATCAAGTGGGCCCGCCTCATGCGCGAAGCCGGAGTGAATGTCATTTACGGCATCGCTGGACTCAAAACCCACGCGAAGGCCATGCTGGTCGTCCGGCAGGAGGGTGAAGTCATCCGCCGCTATGCGCATCTTGGCACCGGCAATTACCACCCCTCCACCGCGCGACTCTACACCGACCTAGGCTTCCTCACTGCCCGCGAGGAACTCACTTCGGATGTGGCGACCATGTTCAACATCCTCACGGGTGTCTCCAAGTTCCCGGGCATGAGGGAGCTCCTGATGGCTCCCTATGACCTGAGGGAGGGGATGCTCCACCTCATCGATCGCGAGATCGAACACGCTAAAACCGGACGCCCCGCAGCGATCTTCGTGAAAATGAATGCGCTCGTGGAGGAGAGTATGATTGAGGCTCTCTACCGCGCCTCCCAGGCTGGCATTCCCGTACACCTCCTCATCCGCGGCATCTGCTGTCTGCGTCCCGGCATTCCGGGTGTCAGCGACAACATTGAGGTTCGCAGTCTCGTCGGTCGCTTCCTGGAGCACAGCCGCATCATCCGCTTCGAAAACGGAGGTGCCCCCGAAATCTACCTCGGGAGCGCCGACTGGATGCCACGCAATCTCTTCCGCCGCGTGGAGACCGGTTTCCCGATTCGCAATCCCCGCGTTCACGAGCACATCGAGGAGATCATCTCCTGGTTCTGGAAGGACAACGTGAAGGCCCGTGTCATGGATACCGAAGGCTCCTACCACCTCCGTCCGCTAGAGGGGGAAAGATTCAATGCGCAGGAGGAGTTCGTCGCCGAATCCCAACGCCGACGCAAAGCGAAGCCCGCTGCAGCGCAGTAGAATGAGGGGGGGTCCTACGTACCCCATTGTACGCAATCCAAAGTCAGAGCGAGGCGACTGCCTTGTCTTTCATGCAGAAGCAGCGCCCGGGGGACATTGTTTTCACGTTAACCTTCAGCCACACCTCCGCAAGTTCTATGATATTTTATCGCAAACCTGTCCACCCCGTTCAACCGTGAGGAGTTGAACGCGCATGCTTTTTCTGGGAGGTGAGGTAGTGTTTTGAGGTTCAAAAAAGAAAACTAGAAAAAGAAAAAGGAAGGGAATTCCCTTGACGCTAAAATACAGCGTCCCTAGTAACTCCGAATACCCCCCTGTGAAGTGCGCTATTGTGTTCCCCAAACCATTATCAGGCTCCTTTATTTTCTGAGGAGTCTAGCAGCTCTTGAGTTTCATTTTCTTTGCTTTTAGTCCCCTGCACTAAACCCCCAACTTACATAACATAAAACAATGAAGATGCGATCCCTACTCACCAAGTCGCCGCTACTAATCCTTGCGGCACTTATCCTCCCCAGCCAGGCCCAGGCATCCTCGGGTGTCGTCCTCCAGCCGAACGATTTCGTCGGCATGTCATTCTGGCTGATCTCCATGGCCCTTGTGGCTTCAACAGCCTTCTTCTTCCTTGAGACCCAGCGTGTTGCTGGAAAGTGGAAGACCTCGCTCACCGTCTCCGGACTCGTGACCTTGGTTGCGGCGGTTCACTACTTCTACATGCGCGAGGTCTGGGTGACTACTGGTCAGACACCAACCGTCTACCGTTACATCGATTGGCTCATCACCGTACCTCTCTTGATGGTAGAGTTCTTCCTCATCCTCTCCGCTATCACCAAGGTGCCGGTCGGTGTCTTCTGGCGTCTCATGCTGGGCACCCTGGTCATGCTGGTTGGTGGATATCTCGGCGAAGCACACTACGTTGCCGCCCTGCCCGCCTTCATCGTTGGCATGCTCGGTTGGGCCTATATCCTCTTCGAAATTTTCTTTGGAGAGGCCAGCAAGATCAATGCACAAAAGGCTCCTCCCGCCGTGCAATCTGCCTTCAACCTGATGCGTCTCATTGTGACCTTCGGGTGGGCCATCTATCCGATCGGATACTTTGTTGGATATCTTACGGGAGCGAATCCCGAGGATAGCATGAAGGGTCTCAATATTGTCTATAATCTGGCCGACGTGCTGAACAAGATTGCCTTCGGTGTCATTATCTGGGCGGCAGCTGTCAGCGAGACAGAGGCACACTCCAAGTAATTTTCAGGACTTTTTCCGTGTGCCGGGCAACCGGCACACGGATTTCCTCTAATGATTTAGGCCCATCTAAGGTCTCTCCCCCTGTTTAGAGCCATGACCACCATTGCCCGGGAATCACTAGATTCGATACTGCACGACGAGTCCCTGATTGGCGTTGTGGAGGATCGGATGGCGGCGTTAGTACACGTTATCCACACTGGTTCGGAGAAACTCCTTGAGGGTCCTTCTGAGCCAACCCGTGCAGCTTCATACCATCTCTCTTCAGGCGGTCGCCGCGTCCGGGCCAGACTGGCCCTTTCCGCGGGCATGGCACTCGGCCTTCCTCCCGAGGATTCGGTGGCCATTGCCTCCTGCGTCGAACTCATTCATAACGCCTCACTCGTCCATGACGACCTGCAGGACCGGGAAAGTTCCCGCCGAGGAGTAGAAACTGTTCACATTGCGTACGGGGACGATGTGGCCCTCTGTACGGGAGACCTTTTGCTCTCGTCATCTTTCGCAGCCCTCGCCCGGTTCACCGACACCAGATTACTTCCTGAACTCTTCGCTCTGGTACACTCCCGGATCGCCCTGGTGATCGGAGGACAGTGCACACGCCTCATTCCCACCGGAGATGTGCTCCGCGATATGGACGCGTACGAATCCATCGCGGCGACAAAGTCCGGCGCCCTGCTGAGTCTTCCGCTTGAACTTGCCCTCACTGGATCAGCGAAGGGCATGTGGTCTTCCGATGCACGGCTTGCCGCCAACCATTTTGCCATCGGATATCAGATTGCCGATGATCTGGAAGATGTGGAGCAAGATCGCGGATCCCTTTCCGTCAATGCCTTGCTCGTTCTTACGGCGGCCATCGGTTGCTCGGAGCACGAGGCTGCACACAGGGCTCGGCAGCATGCCTTGGAACACTTGAGAAAATCGATCGAGTTAGCACGGTCACTGCCCAATCAGTCAGGCTCGTTACTTCGCGAACTTGCCCTGGATCTTTCACATCGCCTAGAAGCGACGCACTGATAGGTGCACCGTATGCAGGCTCTCGTTGTCGGAGCGGGATTTGGCGGCATTGCCGCCGCGCTAAGGCTCCGAGCAAAGGGCTATCAGGTCACCCTGATTGATCGTGCCGAAAAACTTGGAGGTCGTGCTCAGCTTTATGAGCGGGATGGATTCCTTCATGATGCG
>Ga0114960_10001028_pt1 | contig 22948 bp, 20 predicted proteins | sample C_130625_MF_Meta_FD_92637 | JGI IMG/M metagenome (GOLD analysis project Ga0114960, IMG submission 92637) | Freshwater microbial communities from Lake Croche, Canada to study carbon cycling - C_130625_MF_MetaG | ecosystem: Environmental > Aquatic > Freshwater > Lake | place: Lake Croche, Canada... | reverse complement strand
TGCCGCCGGTGTTTGGGCCGGTGTCGCCCTCGCCGATGCGTTTGTGGTCTTGGGCGGGGGGCAGTAGCAGTAGCCGCTCACCATCGGTGAGGGCAAACACCGACACCTCTGGGCCGCTCAAGGTTTCCTCCAGCACCACCCGCTGGCCGGCGCTGCCAAAACGACCAGAAAAACAATCTTCTATCGCCGCCAGGGTTTCCCCCAGGCTGCTGGCCACAGTTACCCCCTTGCCGGCGGCGAGGCCATCGGCCTTCACCACCAGGGGCCGATCTAGCTCCCTGGCGAGGCTGCAGCCCTGCTCTGCGGTTTCCACCACCCAGAAGCCGGCCGTGGGTACCCCCGCCTCGCGCATCAGCTCTTTAGCCCATTGCTTACTGGCCTCCAGCTGGGCCCCATCGGCGCCGGGACCAAACACCGCCACCCCCGCCGCCCGCAACTGATCGGCCAGGCCCGCGGCGAGGGGCCCCTCCGGGCCGATCACCACCAGTTCGATTTGGTGTTCAGCACAGGCGGACACCAGGCCAGCCCCATGGCTGGCCTCGATCGCCAGGGTTTTACAACCCGGAATCGCCCCACTGGCGCCATTGCCCGGGGCTAGCCACACCTGCGGTTGCCCCTGGGAGCGGGCCAGGGCCCAGGCCAGGGCGTTTTCCCGCCCGCCGGAGCCCACCACCAAAACTCGTGCCACAGCCATACTTGCCCGGTGCTTCCGCGCCGTTTTGCTCTTCACTCTTACTGCGGCGGCGGTCCCCTGGCTTATGGGTGCTGGCCTGATCGCCGCTGCCCCCAAGCCCCGGCCCCCGGCCCCACTACCCCCTGGGGCCAGCAGCGTTGAGGCGTTTCAAAACCTTTTGCTCAAGGGCGATCGCCCCGCTTTGGTGGGCGGTTGCCAGGAGGCCCTGGCCCTGGATTTAGACGATCGTTTACGGCTCTTGCGCCAGCGGTTGTTGGAGCTCCACGCCGATGACCATGGGCTGGAGGTGGTGCTGGCAGACGCCAAGGCCCTGCTCACCTGCCGCGCCCCGGACGGGGCCCTGCAGGTGTTGGCCCGGGTTAGTCCGGCGGCCGGGGCCCCCAGGCAGCAATGGTTGTTGCTGCAATGGCAGGCGGCCAACGATGGCCTCGACCACCGCCGCGCCGCCGCCGCCCTAGGACGCTTGGCCCAGGGCTCGGGGGGGGGCTCGGCGGCGGCAAATCTTTCTCGTTTGTTGTTGCCCCTGGCGGAGCCAGCTGCCCCTGGGGAGCCGCTACCCCAGCGCCCGGCCCTGGAAATGCAGGCGGAACAGTTGGAGGCCATCGGCGAGCAGGAACGGGCGGTGGCCCTGCTGCAGCAACCAGCCGTGGACCCCGCCACCACCGCAGAACGCTTGCGCTGGGCAGCCCGCCTCTTGGCCGAAACCGGCCAGGTTGAACGGGCCGAGGCGCTGTTGCCTGAGGCCCTTAACCAGTCAGCCTTGGGGGCTGCCTGGGGCCTTAGTGAAGCTTTGCTGGAGGACCAAAGGGCGTTGCAGTTGGCCCAGGGCAATGGCATTGCCGCCGCCCAAACCAATGGCCGCCGCGCCCGGCTGGCCCGGCGCCTGGAGGATGCCATGGCCCAGCGGGCGGTGCTGATCAGTGGCATCGCCGATGCCAGCAGCAATCCGTCGCTGGCCCAGCGTTTGCTGGATCGCCAGGAGCCCCTGGAGGGGCGCCGGGGCGCCCTGTTAGATGAATTAGTAACCCTGGGGGAGCCCGCTGGCCCTGGGGCGGAGTCGGCGGCGGATCGCTTGGCCCGCCTTGATCTGGCCGTGCGCTTGGCCCAACGGCTCGACCATCGGGAACGGCTCCAGGATCTCTTGGCCGAGCAGCAAAGCCTGGCTTTGCTCGGTGATGACCGCTGGCTGCTGGATCGGATCAACCGTTTGGCCCTCCAGGGCAGCGCTGGTAATCCCCTGCGGGAGCTCGAGGCCATTGACCGTCGCCAGCGGGAGTTGCAGCTGGATCCGCCCGTGGACCGCAGCATTTGGGATTCCTTCACCCCCCAGCGGCAGCAACGCCAGCGGGAGGCCCTGCAGCTGCAGGCGAAGGCCGAGGTCCGCCGCCAGCAGCGGCTGGGCTTTGACCCCTACCCCGGCAGCTTCGCTTTGCCGGTGCTGCTGGAAGACCTGGAACGGCTGCGCCAGGCCCGCCCAGACCAGCAGTTACAGCAGTTGGCCCCGGCCTATTTCGGTCAGTTACCGCGCCAGTTGCCCACGGAGGAGGCCGCTAAGAAACGCCGCGCCCTGGAGCTGGCGCTGCTCACTGCTGTGCCCGATGCCAACGAACGGGAGCAGGGGCAAAGGCGTTTTGGCTCCCTGGTGCAACAGCTGCAACGCCGCGAGCAGCTGCAGCAGCAATTGGCCAAGGAGCTGGCCTCCGCCCAATTGGCGCCAGGGGCCGTGGCGCGCCAGCGGGAATGGTTGGAGTTGGAAAGGCAGCTCGACCCGCGCAATTCCCAAATCAAGGGGCTGGCCGGTTTCGGGCGCACGGAGGAAGGATTAAAGGTGTTGCAAGCGATCCAGGCCCAACGGGAACGCTTCTGGTTGCTTGACCGCTGGCAGGAGGCCAAGGCATTGCGTAGCCGCCGCGAATTGCTTGAGGATCAGTTGCTCCAGGGCCAGCGCCTGCGCTGGCAGCCCCGGGCGCCAATCACCGCCCCGGAGCAGGAGGCGGTGTTGCAAACCCAGCGTTGGCGTGAATTCCGTCAGGATCCAGGGGAGGCCAGTGCCTCCCAGTTGCAGGATTTGGCCGCCCACCGCCACCAGGAGGCGGTTGAATTGGAGGCCCTACGGCTGCGGCTGGGCCGGCTTTTAACTAATCCGGCGGCTCCAGCATCAACAATGCAGGAACTGCAGCAGTTGGAGCAGCAGTTGCGTCGCCCGATCAGCCCATGAGTTCCCTTGCCATCGAAGCCCTGCTCCATGAGGGCAAGGCCAAAAAGGTGTTTAAAACCAACCGTGCCGGGGTGGTGGCGGTGCAATTCAAGGACGATGCCACCGCCTTCAATGGCGAGAAATTTTCCCAACTTGGTGGCAAGGGACTGCTGAATTGGGAAATTTCCGCCCGGCTTTTTGAGGCGCTTGAGCGGTGGGGGCAGCCCAGCCATTACCTGGGCTGCCTTAATCCCGGCTGGATGGCGGTGCAGGAGTTAGAGATCGTGCCCCTGGAGGTGGTGCTGCGCAATCGGGCGGCCGGTTCCCTCTGCCGGCAACTGCCCCTGGCGCCGGAGACCCCCCTACAACCGGCGCTGCTCGACCTCTACTACAAAGACGATGCCCTCGGGGATCCGCTGCTCACCGAAGCCCGTTTGGATTTATTGGAGTTGGTTACTGCTGCTGAACGCCAGGAGCTGGAGCGCCAGGCCCGCCAAGTGAATGCAGGCCTGCGGCGGCTGCTAGAGCCCCTGGCCATTGAGTTGGTGGATTTCAAACTGGAGTTTGGCCGCAACCAGGCCGGCCAGTTGTTGCTGGCCGATGAGATCAGCCCAGACACCTGTCGCCTCTGGGATTGCAGTGGCGGAGTCAACCCAGAGCAACGAATTCTTGATAAGGATCGATTCCGCCAGGATCTCGGCGGGGTTGTCGAGGCCTATGGGGAGGTCCTCAAACGGGTCCAAGGCCTGGGGCCAAATCCCCGCAACTACCTGTAAGTTCACCCGAACTGCGGCTTGGCCGCTGATGCTTTGCATACCCATGGGTTCGGGTCGTCGCCGGTCATTTCGTTTGCAGTTGCTCCAGGGGCTGCTTACCACCGGCTGTAGTGCTCCGCTGTTGGCAACAACGGCCTTTATTTCCACAGCCCATGCCCAAGGGGATCCCAACCCCAGGCCCGCCTCCGCTCCCCCCGCCGGCCAGCAGCTGCCAGCCTCTGAGCGGGTTGATAGCCCTTCGGCGAGCCCTTCAGCCCCTGGGGCAAGCTCGCCGGGTGTTGCCCCAGGGGCAGCACCTGCGGCGGAAACCCAGGTGTTGGTCAGTGAGGTGGCGGTGGTGGGTCTTGCCGACCACCCCGACAAGGAAAGGCTTGAACGGGCGATTTATGACGCCCTCACGGTGCGACCGGGCTCTAGGACCAGCCGCAGTTCGTTAAAAACCGATCTGGCCGCCATCTATGCCACGGGTTGGTTTAGTGATGTGCGCATCCAGCCTGTGGATGGCCCCCTGGGGGTGCGCTTGGTGGTGAACGTCACCCCAAACCCCGTTTTGAAGGAGGTGCTGCTTGATAACCCCAAGGCCCTGCTGCCTAAGGAACGCATCAAGGATGTTTTTGCCACCGATTACGGCCGCACCCTCAACCTCAAGTCGCTGGAAAGGCGCCTAGGCGAACTGCAGAAGTGGTATGCCGAGCAGGGTTATTCCCTGGCTCGGATCACCGGTCCCACCCGCGTTAGCCCCGAGGGGGTGGTGGAACTATCGGTGCGGGAAGGCCTGGTGGAAGCCATTGAGGTGCAGTTCCTCAATGCCAATGGCGATGCCACCGACGACAAAGGTAAGCCGATCAAGGGCAAATCCAAGCCCTGGGTGGTTAGCCGGGAGATCTCGCTCAGGCCCGGCAAGCTCTTTAACCGTAGGCAGCTGGAAGGTGATATCAAGCGCCTTTATGCCAGTGGTCTCTTCTCCGATGTGAAGGTCACCCTGAAGCCGATCCCCGGCAAGCCCGGGGAGGTGATCATCCTTTTGGGGGTAACTGAGCAATCCACCGGCTCCCTTTCCGGTGGCATCGGCTACAGCCAAAACCAGGGGCTTTTTGGTCAGATTCAGCTGCAGGAAAATAACCTTTGGGGTAATGCCTGGAACCTGGGTTTAAATTTCACCTATGGTCAGTACGGAGCCCTGGCGGATTTCAACTTTGAAATTCCCTGGCTTAAGGATGACCCCAACCGCAGCAGCTTCCGGGCTAAAGCCTTCATTAGCCGTGAAATACCCCAGCTTTTCCAGAGCCAATACGATGGCGCCGTACGCACCATTTCTGGTTTCTATGAACCGCCGGCCACCTCAGTAAATAGGGCAACGGCGATTGCCTTAAATCGTGCCTTTAGCCGGCCCGATAATCTTGTGCTCAATGTGGAGGATATTGGCTTTGACAGCGTTGATTTGGCCGCCTCTGGTTATTTTAATGGTTACAACTATTACGAGGCGGAAGGGGACTTGGTGCGGGTACAGCGCACTGGCGGCAACCTTCAGTACATTCGGCCCCTGCGCGGTAATGATCCCTACAAGCGCAACCTCTGGACGCTGATCTTTGGGGTGAGTGGCCAGGAAGTTACCACTATGAACGGTCGACAACAACCTCGAAAATACGGGGCAGCGCCATTCACTAATAACGGCGATCCCTATGCCAGCACCGATGAAATCCTGTGCCTGGCCTACAATTGCGCCAGTAATAACCAATTGGTAGGGGCGCGGATTGCTGCCTCCTACAACACTCTAAACGACAATAAGAATCCCCGTTCGGGCTCATTCTTGACGATGAGTACTGAGCAATATGTGAGTGTTGGTGAAAATTCTCCCACCTTTAATCGGCAACGCTTTTCGGCCACCCATTTCATCCCCGTTAACTTCTTTAAGTTCTACAAGGGTTGTAGGCCCAAGAAGGGGGAGCCAGAGGATTGTTCTCAGTCCATTGCCCTGCAACTTACCGGCGGCAACGTTAGTGGCAGTTTGCCCCCCTATGAGGCCTTCTGTTTAGGGGGTAATAACTCGGTGCGGGGTTATTACGATTGCGACTTAGGTGTGGGTCGCAGTTATCTAGAAGGAACCATTGAATATCGCTTCCCGATCTTCAAGATTATTAGCGGTGAATTGTTCCTGGATGCCGGTTCTACCCTGGGCAGCCAAAACCAGGTGCCGGGCAACCCCGGGGGCTTGCTGCTCAAGCCCGGCCAAGGTTTCTCGGTGGGTACCGGTGTGATTATTACCACTCCGGTGGGTCCGTTGCGGTTGGAGGTGGCCAGCCAAGACTTCAGTGGCAACTGGCGATTCAACGTGGGTGTTGGCTTTAAGTTCTAGGGGTGAACTGGTCTTCCGACTACAGCCGCTGCCTGGGCCTGGCCTCCGCCGTGGAGCGCCATGGGGTGGGACTGCATTCCGGCGCCCCCTGTCGGGTGCGGTTGCAGCCCGGGGCTGAGCCAGGTTTTCGATTGGGTTGGCTGGATCGTCCCCAGCAGGCGCCGCAATTGCTGCAGCCCGGCCAGGTGGCTGACACCCGCCTCTGTACTGCCCTGAAGCTCGGGGACCGCCAGGTGGCCACCGTTGAGCATTTGCTGGCAGCCCTGGCCGGCACCGGCCTTACCCAGGTGGAGATCCTTGTGGAGGGGGAAGAAGTACCCCTCTTGGATGGTTCCGCCTTGCCTTGGGTGGAGGCCATTGCCGAGGCTGGATTGCAGGATCTCGGCCCCCGGGGGCCGTTAACACCGCTGCCGGAGCCCATCACCCTGCAACAGGGCCTTAGTTTTGTGGCAGCCCTCCCCAGTGACCGCCTGTGGATCACGGCGGCGATTGAATTCCCCCAGGCCGCCATCGGCCGCCAGTTGTTTTCGATTGAGCTCAGCCCGGCAAGTTTTGTGGAACAGATTGCGCCGGCCCGCACCTTTGGCTTCCGTGATCAGGTGGAACAGCTGCAGGCCGCCGGTTTGATCCGTGGGGGTGCCCTCGACAATGCCCTGGTCTGTGACGGGGCCCAATGGCTTAACCCGCCGCTGCGCTTCAGTGATGAACCGGTGCGCCATAAGCTCCTGGACCTGATCGGTGACCTGGCCCTGGTCGGTTTGCCCCAGGCCCAGGTGCTGGCCTTCCGGGGTTCCCATGCCCTGCACACCTCCCTGGCGGCAGCCCTTGGCCGCCTTCCCCTCAGCCTGTCCCAGCGCCCCGGGCGCCAGGACAGGCCCACTGCCGCCTGATGACCTCCCCTGCGCCCACGCCCAGCCTGCTAACCAGTGAGCAGATCCTCAACCTGCTGCCCCACCGTTATCCCTTTGCCCTGGTGGATCGGGTGTTGGAACATGAGCCCGGCAAGCGGGCGGTGGCGATCAAGAACGTGACCATCAATGAACCCCAATTCCAGGGCCATTTCCCTGGTAGACCCCTGATGCCAGGGGTGCTGATTGTGGAAGCGATGGCCCAGGTGGGCGGCTTGATCGTTACCCAGATGCCAGACCTGCCCAAAGGCCTGTTTGTTTTTGCTGGCATCGACGGTGTGCGCTTCCGCCGGCCGGTGGTGCCCGGTGATCAGTTGCTGATCAGTTGCGAGTTGCTCAGCCTCAAGCGCCAACGCTTTGGCAAAGTGCATGCCGAAGTAACAGTGGATGGGGCTTTGGTGTGCTCCGGCGATCTGATGTTTTCGCTGGTGGACTGAGCATGAACATGTCTGCCCTAGCACCGCAGATCCACCCCACGGCGGTGGTTGATCCCAGGGCCCAGCTGGCCGAAGGGGTCACGGTGGGTCCCTACGCCGTGATCGGTCCCAAGGTGCGCTTGGGGGCGGGCACCCGCATTGGCCCCCATGTGGTGCTCGATGGCTGGGTGACCATGGGGGCCGATAACCAGGTGTTCCCAGGCGCTTGCATCGGCCTAGAGCCCCAAGATCTCAAATACACCGGTGATGAAACCGAGGTGGCCATCGGTGATGGCAATCGCATCCGCGAATGCGTAACCATCAACCGAGCTACGGCCGAGGGGGAGAGCACCGTATTAGGTAGCCACAACCTTTTGATGGCCTATAGCCATATCGGCCATAACTGCCGCCTCGGTAACCGGATCGTGATCGCCAATGGCGTGGCGGTGGCCGGCCATGTGGTCATCGGTGACCGGGCCGTGATCGGCGGGGTGCTCGGCATCCATCAATTCGTTCACATTGGCAGGCTCGCCATGGTGGGAGGGATGAGTCGCATCGACCGGGATGTGCCCCCCTTTGCGATTGTGGAAGGCCATCCGGGTCGCCTGCGGGGTTTGAATCGCATTGGTTTGCAGCGCAGTGGCCTGGCCGATTCCGCCGATGGGGCAGTGATGCGGGAATTGCAGCAGCTCTGGAAACTGCTTTATCGCTCTTCTTTGCCCCTTACCGAAGCCCTGCAACAGGCCCGCCACCAAAACCTTTCCCCCCCCGCTGAAGAGTTGGTGGCCTTCCTCGAAGCAAGCTGTGGCCCCAAGCGCCGCGGTCCCCTGCCGGCCCAGCGTTCGTGACCCATCTGCTAATCAGCACCGGTGAGGTGTCCGGTGATCTGCAGGGCAGCCTGTTGATTCGTGCGCTCCATGGGGAGGCCGCCCACCGGGGGATTTCCTTGCGGATCAGTGCCCTGGGGGGCCCTCGCATGGAAGCCGCCGGGGCTGAATTGCTGGCCGATACGGCTCCCCTCGGGGCGATTGGCCTCTGGGAGGCCCTGCCCCTGGTGTTGCCCACCTTGCGCTTGCAGCGCAAGGCCCAGCGCTGGTTGGCCAAAAATCCCCCCGACGGGGTGGTGTTGATCGACTACATGGGGGGCAACACCCCCCTGGGCCGTTGGGTAAAGCGCGAGCGCCCTGAGGTGCCAGTGCTCTATTACATCGCCCCCCAGGAATGGGCCTTCCGGATTGGCGAAGGGGGTACTACCCGCTTGATCGGATTTAGTGATCAGATCTTGGCGATTTTTCCTGAGGAGGCGCGCTTCTACCGCGAACGCGGTGCTGAGGTGCATTGGGTGGGCCACCCCTTGATCGACACCCTTGGCACATTGCCCAGCCGCGACCAGGCCCGCCAGCAGCTGGGCCTGGCGGCCGATGAGTCGTTGTTGTTGCTGTTGCCTGCCTCCCGCACCCAGGAGTTGCTTTGGCTGGTGCCCCCCCTGGTGGAGGCGGCTGCAGAGTTACAGCGGCGCCACCCGCGGCTGCGGGTGATTGTGCCCGCCGCCCAGGCCGGTTTTGAGCAACCCCTCAGGGCGGCCATCGAGCGAGCTGGGCTGAGGGCCACGGTGCTGGAAGCCAGCCAGGCCGATGCCCAGCGGCCGATCCTCTGTGCCGCCGCAGACCTGGCCCTCACTAAATCAGGCACCGTCAACCTGGAGTTGGCCCTGCGGGGAGTGCCCCAGGTGGTGGGTTATCGGGTGAGCTGGCTCACGGCCTTTATGGCCAAGCAGTTGCTGCGCTTTCGGGTGGAGCACATCTCGCCGGTGAACCTGGTGCTGGGCGAACGGCTGGTGCCTGAATTACTGCAGGAGGACCTCCAGGTGGCGGGCCTAGTGGCCGAGGCCCTGCCCTTGCTTGAATCCCCAGGGGCCCGCCAACGGATGGCTGAGGGCTATGGGCGCCTGCGCCAGGCCCTCGGGGAACCTGGGGTAACCCAGCGGGCGGCGCGCTTGATTCTGGATGCGGTTGTCCCTACCTGCAAGGGCTAGTGGGGCCCGCTAAGTTGCCCAAGTAAGTGCAGGTTTTGATGTATCTGCTAACCATCCGCGAAGGCCTAGCTACCCGTTATATAGGTCCCTACGAGAGCCCGAAGCACGCGGCAGACGATCTTGATCGGCTGCTTTCTAGCTGTGACGACCGGGCCCGCTGGCAGATCCACGAGCTGCAATCCCCGGCATCGATCACCGCCAGGGTCTCTAAGGCCCCAGCCCAGGTGGCCTAACGGCGCGGGTAGCCCCTGAAAAGGCCGCTTTCAACCATTAAGCCCACCCCAGCATTGATGCAGATCAAGCTGATGCTGCCCAACCAAAACCAGGGCTTAGGGGGATCAGAGGCCCTGCGTATCACCGCCTCGCCAAAGAGACACATGCCCAGGGGCAGCAGCAGAATGCCGGCCTGGGCCCGCAAATACCACTGCCATTTAAGGCTCAGCCAGCGGGGGATCCGCAAGGGCTCAGTGCAGTTCTGGCCAACTTAGGCGGAAGCTAAACCGCCAGGGTTTGGCCTTGGGGGTGGTGCTGGGCGGTGCGGCGTAATTTGCGCAGGGCGTTTTGTTCCAGTTGGCGGGTGCGCTCGCGGCTGAGGCCAAAGCGCTGGGCTAGCTCCTGGAGGGTGGCCTTGGGGCCGCTGCCATGGCGCTCGCTCAACACCAGCGCCTCCCGGTCGCTCAAGTTGGTTTGTTGCAGGAGCCGTTTCAGGTCTTCCTTGGCCCAGTCCTGTTCCAGCTGCTCCATCGGGCTGATGCGCTCATCTTCCAGCAGGTCCCCGAGGCTGCCGTTTTCCTCCCGCCCCGCTAGGGGACTGTCGAGGCTGCAGCCTCGGCTAATCCGGGCGGCCCGTTCTAGGTCGAGCAGCTGGGCCTCGGTTTCACCAAGGGCCTCGCAGAGTTCCTGGCGGCGGGGGGGGCGACCCAACTGTTGGCCGAGCCGTTGGGATGTGGCCGCCAGCCGCGAAATGCGATCGGCCACATGGAAGGGGAGCCGCACCGTGGGGCTTTGCTGGCTGATGGCCCGTTGCAGGGCCTGCTTGATCCACCAGTAGGCGTAGGTGCTGAAGCGATAGCCGGTGCTGGGGTCGTACTTCTCCACGGCCCTTTGCAAACCGATCGAGCCTTCCTGCACCAAATCCTCTAGGGCAAGGCCCCGCAGGCGGTATTTCTTGGCCAGGTGCACTACCAGCCGCAGGTTGGCGCGCACCATGCGGCTGCGGGCCCGTAGCCCCTGGCGCCGGAGGGGGGGCGGCGCCCCATCGGGGCCATCGGGATGGTCTTGCCAGGAGCGCACCTGGCGACCCAGTTCCACCTCTTCAGCGGGGGTGAGTAGGGCCACACGGCCGATGCCCTCAAGCATCCAGCCAAAGCAATCAGCGCTGTTGCGGGCCACGGGGTAAACCCCAATCGAACTCCCCAAACAATGGTTCCAGTGCTTCTTCCAAAGGAAGTGGGAAAGCCGTCAAGGAAGGTGCGGTTCCCCCCTTAGGCCTGGCAGCACCATTCCACGAGGGTGCGTACGCCAAAGCCCGTGGCGCCGGCCGGGTCGCTGCCGCGGCCCTTCTCGCTCCACACCGGCCCGGCGATGTCTAGGTGGGCCCAGGGGATCTCCGCATCCACGAATTCCTGCAGGAACAGGGCCGCAGTGATCGAACCGCCGGGGCGGGGGCCCGTGTTTTTCATGTCGGCGAAACTGCTCTTCAGCCCTTCCTTGTAGGAGGCCTGCATTGGCATGCGCCAGATCGCTTCCCCCGCTTGGCGGGAGGCATCCTTGAGCTGTTCGGCCAGGGCGTCGTTGGGGGACCACAGGCCGGCAATTTCATCGCCCAGGGCCACCACGCAGGCCCCCGTGAGGGTGGCTAGGTCAACGATGGCATCGGGCTTGAGCGCTGAGGCATACACCAGGGCATCGGCCAGGGTGAGGCGCCCCTCGGCGTCGGTGTTGTTGATCTCAATCGTTTTGCCGTTGGAGGCGGTGACGATGGCGCCAGGATGGATTGCTTCGGCACTCACCATGTTTTCGGTGGTGGCACTGATCACATGGATCTCCACCCCGGCTGGTTTGAGTTCGGCCAGGCTGCGGGCGGCCCCGAGCACAGCCCCACAGCCCCCCATGTCGAACTTCATCATTTCGATCTGGCTGCCGCCCACCTTGAGGTTGTAACCGCCGGAATCAAAGGTGAGCCCTTTGCCGATTAGCACCAGTCGCCGCCGGATTGGCCCCCCAGGCCGGATCACCAGGTGCAGGAACCGGGGCGGCACGCTGGCCCCCTGGGCCACCGCCAGGTAGGCCCCCATGCCCCTTTGGCGACAGCCCTCCTCATCCAGCACAGTGAGTTCCAGCTGGTAGTCCTTGGCCAGGGTGCGGGCCGTGGCCTCCAGGCTCAGGGAATTCACCACGTTGGGGGGGGCCGCCACCAGTTCCCGGGCCAGTTCCACCCCAGCGCAGATGGCCTCATTGCGCTGAATTTCGGCCCCTAGCTCACTGTTAAGCCCCAGCAACCAGGTGCTGGTGGGCAGTTGCCTGGTTTCCGGTTCGCTGCGGAAGCGTTGGTCTTGGAAGAGGGCGAGCCTTACCCCCTGCACTAGGGCCGCGGCGGCGCTGGCCGGGGCAAAGCCCTCCAGGGGCAGGGCCAGGGCCAGCTGGCTGCAGCCCTGGCCGGCGCTGGCTTTGGCCAACTGGGCCGCCCCCAGGCGCAGGGCATTGCCATCGAAATTTTCCGGTTCGCCTAGGCCGGCAAGCAGTAGCAGCGAGGGCTGGTGGCCTGGCAGCTGCAAGGTCACCAGTTCGCCGGGCTTGCCCTTGAACTGGCGTTTTTCCAGCAGTTCCAGCACGGGCTGGCCCAGCTGGTCAGCCCAGGGGCGCAGTTGCTCCTGCCAGTTGCTGCTGAATAGGCCCAGGGCCAGGCCGTCGCAGGGGAGCTCGGCCAGCGAAGCGGTGCTGCAGCGGAACTCCATGGCGATGATCATTAGGCGGGGTGGCGCGATCGTAATGGCCACTTGCCGCGAGCACTGTTACTGGTGCTGGTTCTGGAAGGGGGTTTGCCACCTTTGGCGGCATTCCTTGTTAAAAGGCGGTTGCCAATGGCGAATCTGGGTCTGTTCCAGTTGGCGGCGGCGGCGGGTGTCCCTGGGGGCATCACACCAGAAACGAATGCTCAGCCGCGGCGTTTGGCCGCAACGCACCAGGGTTTCGCCATAGGCCGCCAGGTAGTGCTTGCAATCGTGCTCCCCTTTCCAGCGGCGGTCGGCCTGGCAGGTTTCCCCCAGGTAGAGCAACAGGTCTTGGCCCCGGCCAAGGCTGTGGTCAAACACGAAATAAAGGGCCGCCCCGTGGTGGGGGGGCTCCGGCCAGCGCCAAAACTGCAAAGACTCGGCAATTAAATCCAGGGGATCGGGCACCGCCAGCGGGCTGGGGGCCATTGGCACCGGCTGGGCGATTTCAGCCTCCGCAAACAAACAGATCTGTCCTGGCGTTGGGCCAGGGGCAAGGCCGTAGCTCTGCTGGCGCTGCTGCAGCTGAAAAACCAGCACCCGTTCCTGCCAGGCCCGCAGGCCCTCGGCGCTCAGTTGCCATTCGGGGCCCAGGGCGCCGGTGGCGCTGGCTTCAAATAAATCCGGTTGGCGGCCCAGGGGGGTCATGGTTTTGCCCCCGGTTTCGCCTCTGGTAGGGCTGGTCCCGTGGGCCCTTGGCTGAAGCTCACCCGGCCAATGAGGGCCTCTACCACCGCTGCCGGCAGGGCCAGGCGTTCCTGCAGGTCAGCCAGGTGGGCGTAGGGGCGCCGGGCCCGTTCCCGCAGGAAGCGGGCCCGGCGGTCGGGGGGGAACACCCCGAGGCTGTCGAGCTCCCCTGGGCGGGCCCGGTTTAGGTCTACCGGGGCTGGGGTTGGCTGGGGGGGTTCGCTGTACCAGCGGAAAAGCAGATGGGGGCGCCAGGCCTCCAGCTGGGCCTCCGGCAGCTCCAGCAGTTGGCCGAGATCGTTGGCGCCACTGAGCTGCACCCCCCCCTGCTGCAGGCGCACCAGCAGGTCTGCCTGGTCCGGCCCACAGCCGGCCAGCCGCAGCCAGTCGGCGCGGCTGGCCCTATTTACATCGATCTGCCATGGGGGGGGCGCTGACGCGGCACTGGGTTTTGGCCGGCGGCTTTCGCCAAGGGCCCTTAGCAGCTGTCGGGCCAGGGGATCCAGCCAGTGGCGCTCAGCCATGACGCAGGGCGGGGGCGGACAGGGGGCTGGGGCCAGTATCGGGTCGGGCATCCGCCCTGGCCAGGGGCCCTGCTCCCCTCAGAATGACCTCCGAGGCCTGCGGGCGATGAGTTTCTTTGAATCCGAAATCGTTCAGGACGAGGCCAAGCGCCTGTTTGGTGATTACCAATCGCTGACCCAACTGGGCAGTGAATACGGGAAATTTGACCGGGAGGGTAAGAAGCTCTTCATCGGGCGCATGGAGGAGCTGATGGACCGTTACCGGGTGTTTATGAAGCGCTTTGAACTCTCGGAGGATTTCCAGGCGAAGCTCACGGTGGAGCAGTTGCGCACCCAGCTCGGTCAATTTGGAATTACCCCAGAGCAGATGTTTCAACAGATGCACCAAACCCTGGAACGCATGAAGGCAGAACTGGAACAGACCAGCTGAGGGCCCAGGCGCCGCTGCGTACGATCCGTCTTCGCAGACCTTAAGGACGGCAGCCAATGGCCAAGGGAGCAGGGGCACTGCCGGGGTGGTTGGAGCGCGGCATTGCCGACCTCTTCCCTGCCGGTGGGGGCGCCGATCCAGACCAGCAGCTCGCCGCCCGCCTAGGGGAAGCTGAGCAAGCCGGTAGGCCCCTGAGGGTGAAGCTCGGCATCGACCCCACCGGATCAGATATTCATCTGGGCCACAGCATCCTGTTTCGCAAGTTGCGGGCCTTCCAGGACGCTGGCCACACTGCTGTGCTGATCATTGGCGACTTCACCGCCCGCATCGGTGATCCCACCGGTAAGAGCGCCACCCGGGTGCAGCTGAGCGCCGCCGCGGTGGAAGCCAACGCTGAAACCTATCTGCAGCAGCTAGGCCAGGGCCAGGATCCCGAGCGAGCCCTGCTGGATTTCAAAACCCCGGGGCGCCTGGAGGTGCGCCGCAACAGCGAATGGCTGGCCAGCCTCGACCTGCCCCAGGTGATTGAGCTGTTGGGCATCTCCACCGTTGGTCAGATGTTGGCCAAGGAGGATTTTTCGAATCGCTACACCGGAGGTACACCGATCTCCCTGCACGAATTTCTTTATCCGTTGCTCCAGGGTTACGACTCGGTGGCGATAGAGGCCGATCTGGAGCTGGGGGGCACCGATCAGAAGTTCAACGTGGCCATGGGCCGGGATCTGCAGCGCCACTTCGGCCAGCGGCCCCAGTTTGGTTTGTTGCTGCCAATCCTGGCGGGCCTTGATGGGGTGCAGAAGATGAGTAAAAGCCTCGGCAACACCGTGGGGCTTTCCGAGGATCCGCTCTCGATGTATTCGAAGTTGGAAAAGTTGCCCGATGGGGTGCTGCCGGAGTACCTCACCTTGCTTACCAATTTGGAGTTGGCATCGCTGCCGGAGAACCCCCGCGAGCGCCAGAAGGCCCTGGCCCTGGCCATTACCGCCGGCCGCCATGGGCAGGCGGCGGCCCTGGCCGCCCAGGCGGATGCGGCCACCCTGGTGGCCGGGGCCCCCGGGGCCGCCGCCGTTGCCGAGGCGGAGGTGCCAGAGGCTTCGCTGGCGGCGGTGAATTTTCCAGCCAAGGCCTTCTATTTGCTCAGTGCCGTGGGCATCTGCGCCAGCAGCAGCGAGGCTCGGCGTCAGATCCAAGGGGGTGGGGTGAAGCTGGCTGGCGAGAAGCTGGCCGATCCCAACCAGGAGTTCGCCACCGCCGCTGAGCTGGAGGGCAAGGTGCTGCAGCTCGGCAAGAAGATCTTCCGGCGGCTGGTGGGGGGCTGAGGCTTCCCTAGGGTCCGCCCAGGAGTTTTATTGCCCGGTGCCCCAGATCCCAGCCCCTGCCGAGCGGATCATCGTTGCCCTTGATGGCATGGGGCCCGACCAGGCCCTGGGCTTCGCTGCGGCGATCCCGGAGTTGAGTTGGGTGAAGGTGGGACTGGAGTTATTTGTGGCGGGCGGCCCGGCGGTGGTGAGCCAGCTGCGCCAGCAGGGCAAACGGGTCTTTCTCGATCTCAAGTTCCACGACATTCCAGCCACCATGGCCGGCGCCTGCCGCAGCGCCGCCCGGCTCGGCGTTGGCTTGATCACGGTGCACGCCTCTGCCGGTGAGGCCGCCCTCAGGGCGGCCCAGGCTGGGGCCACGGAGGGGGCGGCCGCGGCGGGTTTGGAGCCACCCACCCTGCTGGCGGTGACCGTGCTCACCAGCTGGGACCCGGCCCGGTTTAGGGCCGAATTGGCAATCACTGAACCCTTGCCCCGCCATGGGGCGCGCCTGGCTGGCCTTGCTGCTGGGGCGTGCATCGGGGGCTGCGTTTGTTCCCCCTTGGAGGTGGCCTCCCTGCGGGCGGCCCATCCGCTGCCCTTCGCCCTGGTGACCCCAGGCATTCGTCCCGCCGGCGCCGCCCTGAATGATCAGAAACGGGTGCTTACCCCCGCCCAGGCCATCGCCGCTGGGGCCAGCCAATTGGTGATCGGTCGACCGATTACAGCCGCCGCCGATCCCGCCGCCGCCTTTGCGGCCTGCTGCGCCGAGTTGGAGAGCTAGCTGGGTTTTGGTTTGGGGGCTTTGCTTTATTGCCAACCTTGCTTAGCCATGGCGGTGGGAGCTGGCGGTGGGGAGCACCCGGATCCAATGGTCAAACAGCCGCTCGAGCAGGCCCCTGGCCTGTTCCCTGGCCAGCCAGGCGTTGAGGTAATCCAGCAGGTTGGGGTCATTGCCGCCGGCAAGGATCACAAGTTGGCCTGATAACCCCTTCCCAAATGGGGTGATCAGGCTGAAATCGGGATGCAGCACCGCCCAGGCCGCACCCCCCTCGGCGGGGGTGAGCCAGCCGTCGTAACGGCCGCTGGCTGCCCCCGCAAAAAACTGTTCCTTGCTGTCGATTAGCACCAATTCCAGGGCCAGGGGCCTTGCGGCGGAACCGAGGTGTTCGCTGATCCCCTGGCGCAGGTTGGTGGTTACCAGCTGGGGATCAGTTACCGCTAACACCAGCGGTTTCGCTAATCCCTGGATCGGCAGCCGTTGCAATTGCTTCAACTTGCCATCTGGCACTACAAGCCCCAGGTGCACCTTTAGATAGCCCTGGCTGGCCTGGTGGCGGGCCGCCCGCTCCGGACTGGCCTGGATCCCCCCCAGGGCCAGGTCGATGCGTTGCTCATCAAGCAATTTCTCCAGCGTTGGCAGCTTTGCCTGCACCAGCTCAAGCCGCAGCCCCAGGTTGCTGGCAAGGGCCTGCACCAGATCCACATCCAATCCCACCAGGCGGCCCTGGCGGTTGCCATAGGCCCAGGGCAGCCCATCGCCCCGCAGGCCCACCCGCAACACCCCCCGTTGGCGGATGGCGGCCAGGCTCACCGGCGCCGCTGGCCCAGGGGCGAACACCACTGATGGGGCGGCCCCCGCCAGCATGGGTTGCAGGTTGAGAAGTACTTGGGCATTGCGGTATTGGCCCTGGAGCCCCTTGGCCAAGCTGCGGTTTAGGCCCCACCCCAGCAGCCCCCCCAGCAGCAGGCTGCCGGCGGCGCCTGCCCCGAGCCGCAGGGGTTGCCACCGCAGTTTCCCCTGGGTTTGGCACACCACCAGCAGGGTTAGCAGGATCAATCCCTCCAGGGAGAGCACCTTTTCAAAGCGGTAGAGCCATTCGGCATTCAGATATACGAGTTGCATCAGGTCTTGGGGCAGCCCGGCCTGGAGCAGTTCCTGGCGGAAGGCCGCCTTTAGCCCCCCCGCCAGGGTGGGTATGCCCGTGGCCAACATCCGAGCGGTGGCGCCCAGATCCAGCGGTTGGTTTACGTACCAGGCGGCAAAGGGCAGAAACAACAGGGAGGCCACCTGGCCCAGCATGGGCAACGCAAAGCCCACCGACAGCAGGGCCGTGACCTCTTCTCCACCACCTTCACTGGCACCTTTAATGGCAGCTTCACCAGCGGCGCTTGTCTGCGGCGGAAGCCCTTGGTTTTGATCCAGTAATGCTTGGAGATTGCTGCCCAGCATCGGTAGGGCAATTAACAAATTGGTGCTGCTGGCGGTGAGGGCTAGAGGGCCGCGTAGGGCCCCCCAGAGTTGCCCCAGAGTGAAGGGGGTGAGCGCCAGCAAGAGGACGATGAGCAGCAGATTTAGCAGCAGAAAAGCCAGCAGGCAGATTAGAAAGAAACCTTGGATTCTTAGTAGTTGATCGGGCTGTAACTGGGAAATGGTAGTTACGCTTAGGGCAAATATTCCAAGGGGTACAATCTTTGCCACCAATCGATTCATTTGACCCAGTAGTTGACGTAGGGGCTTGCATAGGTCTAGAAGCTGTTGACGTTCCGGCAGCCGTTGCAACAAAATCCCCAGCACAGTGCTGTAAAGCACCACGGCTGGAAAGTTATCTGCCGCCAGGGCAGAAAAAATATTGAACGGTAAATAGGTGTCAATTAATTTGAGGCTGGGCTGGGGCTCTAGGAGCTCTGGGTAAAAGAAATTTGAGCCCAGCAGGCTGGGCAGGGCCTGGGGTAAGCCCAGCACCATGGCGGCGGCCAAGCCCCAGAGCAGCAACAACACCACGCCGCCGCTGCGAAAGAGGCTGCGCAAGGCCTGATCAGATAAGCCCCCGAGGGACCCCACCAGTTCCACGATCAGGAAGGGCATCACCACCACCTGGGAGGCCCTAAGGAAGATCTGGGCCAGGGGATTCAGCCAGGGGGCAAGCCCAGGCACCGCCAGCCCAGCAACCACCCCAAGGCCCAGGGCTAAGAGGCATTGGTGGCCCAGTTGTTTGTACCAGGGCTTGGCGGTCGTCAATGGTGCGGGCTAGGGCAAGGGGTAGGTGGGCGAGGCTAGCTAGCTCCCTTAGGCTCTCCCTAAAAGAGGGGAGAGATGTTGTTATTTGCTAAGCGCCAATGCCTTTATTTCTGGGCCGTACTCCTGGCATTGCTTTTGCTATTTATCCAGCCCCCCTTGGCCCATGCTGCCGTTGGTGACCAGGGCCAGGCTGGCCAGGGGGTTGCGGTGATTGAAGTGGCGATGCGGCTGGAAAATATTTATGGCTTTTCTGCCCGCGATAAAACATATAATGCGGCCGGAACTATTTGGTTTGCATATTCGGATTTGGTCCAGCAGAATTTGGATGCTACCGCAGGGAATGTGTTGGACTTGATTGAGTTTTATAATCGTATTGACCCCCAAAATTCCCGTACCTTCCCCCTTAGCGCAAAGCCTCTCAAGCTTGCTAATGGCCGTTATTTACAGGGGTATGAATTCAGTGGTGCTTTCTACTCTGATCAGATTAATTTCTATGGATCTCCCTTTGGTTCTGTGCCGTTGTCCGTGGATCTGCAGCCCCGGCCTGGCGCCTTGGAGGGGCTGGTAAGTGAAGTGGTGCTTCAGGTGAGTCCTGAGGGTGGGGAAGTGGGCAGCCGGGTGGGAATCAGTGGCTATGAGATCGTTAACTGGTCATTTAAGAGCGTTAATTATCAGCGAAACTCGCACATTGGCATGGGCCAGGCGGCGGTGCGCAGTCGTTTGAGCTTTCAGGTTGTTTATCGGGCTAATGCCTGGGCTGCCCTGGTGAAATGGGTTTTACCCCTGGCAATTGTGATGTTGTTGATGTTGCTTACTCCTAATCTGAGCAGCACCCTTGCCAGCGACCGCCTTGGAATCCCTCCGGTGGTGATGCTTACGGTGGTGTTTCTGCAGCAGTCCTATAGGGAAACCCTGCCCACGCTTCCCTATCTCACATTTTTGGATGGTTTATATGCCTTCTCCTATGTGGTCACGTTGTCGTTCTTTGTGTTGTTTATTTGGGCTTACAACCGCATGGATGCCATAGAAGAGCAAAATCGTGCTGCCTTGGTCCGCCGGATTGACCGTTGGGATCAAAGGCTGCAGCAATTCAGCTTGATTGGTTATGGGCTGCTGGTGATCTTGGCCTGGTGGCGCTTTTAGGGCCTGGCCGTTGCTTAGGCAGCCAGGGGCAGTTCGGGCTCAGGTACCAGTTCCTGGTAGAGCCGCTCGAGCGCATCAATATTTCCCTTGAGGGTGTAGCGCTCCAGCACCCTGCTGCGGGCCCTATGGCCCAGTTCAGCAGTTAATAACGGTTGGTCGCGCAGGACGGGCAGCAGGGTGCGCAGCTGGGTGGTAACCCCCTGGGTGCTGATCACAATGCCGGCCCCCCCCTCCAGCACCTCGCCATCGGCGCCGGCGTCGGTGGCCACACAGGCGGTGCCAGTGGCCATGGCCTCCAGCAGCGCCAGGGATAGGCCCTCCACCAGCGAGGGCAGCAGGAACACTTCCGCCGCCTGCAGCAGGGCCACCCGCTGGCTTAACTCCGGTTCGTAGCCCCACCACACCACATCAGGGCTGTCGTGGCTGGCCTGCAGGGTGCTGCGCAGGGGGCCATCCCCCACCACCACCAGCACACAACCCTCGGGCTGCACCAGCCGCCAGGCCTTGAGCAGGGCCTCCACATTTTTTTCCGTGGCCAGCCGGCCCATGTACAGAAACACCCGACGACCGGAAAAATGGCCGGCCAGATGGGAGGGGCCCGGACACCAAATATTTGGATCTACCCCATTGGGGATCACCGCCAAACACTTTTCCTTAACTCCGAGGCGGGCCAATACCTCCGCCTGCAGTTCGGAGAAAACGATCACCCGGTCGAATTTGGCCAGGGAGGGGGCGTAGAGCTGGTAAATGAGTTGTTGGCCGCCGGCGGTGATGTTGCGCAGGCTGGCGTCAAAGGGGGGATGGAAGGTGGCCACCAGCGGCACCCCCAGCTGCTGGCAAAGCTCTGGCAGGCGGAAATCCAAGGGGGAGAGCGTGAGGCTGGCGTGCACCAGATCCGGCTGCAACCGTTCCAGGGATTCCCTTAATTCGCGGCTGGCTCCAGGTGAGGGGATCGTGTACATCTGAGATTTCATCAGGTACGACAGCGCTACCTCCGGCTCATCCACCTGGGCCCTTAGACCCCCAAGCTCCTCAAGCACTTCGCTGCTTTCTTCCGGACGCATCAACCGGCCCAATTGGGCGGCAGGGGTATCGAAATGAATAAAGCTGATGCCGCAACCGCGATCCTTCAGGGCTGTGGTGGTTGCAAGCCCATAGGACACGTTCCCGCAGAAGGGGGACTTTTTCCCTAGCCAGGCGATCCGCATCAATCGTTGCGGGCGGTCCAGCTGCTGAAGCTAGCAGCGATGGCTACCCCCTCTGCCAAGGCCGTTCCAAAGCAACCCCCCCGAAAACCACCAGGGCCAACAGCAGCAGCACCGGTTTGAGCCCAAAGTTGCCCACCAGGGTGCCCGCCAGCACCATGGGCAAGCTCAGGGCGATGTTTACGAGGTTGTTTTGTAGGCCAAACACCTTGCCGCGCAGGTGTTCTGGGGTGTCCTCCTGGATGGTGGTTTGGGCCGGAATCCCGAGCAGGGCCGCACCGATGCCCAGCAGCCCACAGAGCAAGAGGGTGGGTCCGAGGGCGGGGCGCAGCTGGGCCAGCAGCACCAAGCAGAAGCCCATGGTGCCCAGGCCGCCGCTGGCCAGGAGGCGACGGTTGAAGTGATGCCCCAGTTGAGCCACCCCTAGGGCCCCCAAGGCCAGGCCTAGGCCGCTCATCGCCAGGAGCGTGCCGAACTTGGTGGGTCCCAGCCCCTCCACCCGGGAGGCGAGGCTGATCGAGAGCACATACAAGGCCGCCAGCAGGCTGTAGAGCACCACCAGGTGCAATACCGCCCCCCGCACGCTGGCCCGCTCTCGCAAAAAAACCAAGCCTTCACGAATGTCGCTCCACACGCTCACCCCATCGCTATTGCGCGGTTGCTCCTCCGGGCGCACAAACAGCAGCACCACGGCCGCCAGGCCATAGGCCAAGGGCACCAGGGCAAATTCGCCGCCAGCGATGCCGATGTGGGCAAGGGTCTGGCGCATTAACTGCAGCACCGGTTCGCCGATGGCGTAGCCCACGATCGTGGCGGCCATGGTGGTGGCGGTATAGAGCGAATTGGCAGGCAATAACAAGGGGCGCTCCACCAGCAGTGGAATCGTGGCCTGTTCAGCTGGCGCAAAAAATTGGGTGAGGCAGGATTCCAAAAAGGTGAGCACCAGCAGGCCCCAATAGCCCCAGCTCAGCCCCAGCCAGCTGGGCCCGGGGATCAACATCAATGGCACCGCCAGGGCCAGCAGGGCCCTGAGGCCGTTGGAACTCACCATCACTGCCCGCTTGGGCCAGCGGTCGGCCCAGGCCCCCGCCAGGCTGCCGAGCACCATGGCCGGCAGGGTGTTGGCCGCATAGATACCCGTGGCCAGCAGGGTGATCAGCTGGGCATCTTCGCCATTGCTGCCCACACTGAAAGTGGCTCCGGAGCCCATGCCCCTCCCCCGGATCATTTCGGCGGCATCCGCCAGGGGACCGTTCTCCATGCCAGTGCCCTGGGCCCAACTCTGGGCGATCAGAAACACCATCAAAACGATGTAAAACTTGTCTGCCAGTTGCGAAAAGATCTGGCCCAGCCAGAGCAATCGAAAGCCAGGCAAGGCAAGAACCGCCTGGAGACCGTTTGGTTTATCTAACTGCTCGCTCACCCGGTCTTCCGCATTGCGGCCGCTGGGGAATCTTGCCGCAGCAGGGCTAGGGACCGGGGGCTGCGGCCCAGATGCTCGCGGCACCAGAAGCCCAGCAGATCCAGCAGCCGCTCCCAAACAGGGGTGGGACCCATCAGTTCCCCCGAGGCTTTTCGCGGCAGTTGCGGCCGGGAGAGCCGTTGCAATAGGGCCATTTCTGATGCATTCAGCAGCAAAACTGCCCCCGGATGGCGGTTGGCATAGAAACCTTCGGCGGGTAAAAGGCTGCAGCGCCAGCTCCAGTCGCCAATGGGGGGCAGCAGGGCTGCGCCGCTGGGCAGCTCCGTGTGCAAGGGCAGGCCAAAGCCACCGATGCCTAGCAGCTGGACGCCCCCCTGCACCGCCAGGGCCAGGGCCTCCTGGCGAAGTACCAGGGCTTCAGCGTCGAGCAGGGCCTCCAGTTGGCCCAGGCGATGCAGCACCAGCGGCAGCAGCCCCGGCAGCGATTGCCCTTCAGGCACCAGCAGTTGGGTGAGTTCCAGCAGCCACTGGGCGGCGGCCAGGGTGTCTAGCTGTTGGCCCAGCCTGGTGTAGCTGCGCAGCACCGTGACCTGGCGCAGGCGCCCCAGGCCATTGCCCTGTTGCACCTGGGCGCGCAGGTGGGTGAGCGGCCCCGCCGCCCCCAGGCTGCTGCGGGGGCGGCGGGCGCCGCTGGCGGCCAGCCGGATCAGGCCCTCATCGGCGCTGAGCAGGGTGAGCAGGCGGTCGTTTTCACCTAGCGGACCGCAGCGCAGGCAGAGCCCCTCCAGGCTGCGGTCCCGGGGGCTGTTCACAGGCGTTGGGCCTGCACCAGGGCCACCCC
>Ga0114960_10001027_pt1 | contig 22955 bp, 22 predicted proteins | sample C_130625_MF_Meta_FD_92637 | JGI IMG/M metagenome (GOLD analysis project Ga0114960, IMG submission 92637) | Freshwater microbial communities from Lake Croche, Canada to study carbon cycling - C_130625_MF_MetaG | ecosystem: Environmental > Aquatic > Freshwater > Lake | place: Lake Croche, Canada... | reverse complement strand
TAGGACTCTTTCCTTTGACCATCGATGTTCAAGGTATCAGTTTGCCTTATACCGTGTATTATTACTACAACAACCCCGCAAATGGTGTAGTCAAAATTACCAGAAACGGGACAGAAGTAACGAGTCTACAGTTGAATAATAATCCAAACAATTTTGGCACGATTTTAAATGCGATTCATTTCAATGCAAACGGTGTTGCAACTATGATACATTCCCATATGTATTTTTTGACGAGTGATTTGGATACCACAGATTTTTACATTTATATGATATTGAGCAAGAATCCCATTATGATTCAGCCACAGCAGCTGCTCTCGTGCACAACCAAAAACGCGTCCACATGTATCGATAATAATTTGGGGAAAAATATGGCGGTGGCGTTCACCGTTAATTTGAAAAGTGTGAATCGTTCCAGCAATCGTTTACAAATTTTGGGAATTACCACGGATTCCACGGGAGTAGAAAAGTGTGTGTTTGGGGCTTGGATATGTCCCAATTCCGGCAGTCTTTATTTAAGACGCGCCGATGCAGCGGGTACAAACGGTGTGTTTTGCAATTGCAAAGTGCCTCTCGATGTTGGGTTAGAATGTCAAATATTTATTTTGTTCAACGGTAGCTCCGGTACATATGATACATACAAGAACGGCGTTTTGGTGGACTCGTTCACGGTTACATCGCCGCCGATGTACACCACCGGAAAAAGTTATGCGTTTACTTCTTTCAACAATTATCAGACGATCAATGGAACCTTGTCCAATGTTGTGTTTTTGACTTCAGATCATCGTACTTTTACTGTGGGCGATTTGGAGAATGCCATACAATTTATGAATACCAGTAATATCTTTTCAAAGTACCAAAAATCCCTAGTAGAAGGGTTTTCGGGATATTCCGCTGCCCCTATTACATATTACTCAAGTGATTATGCATCATATAAAACGGACAATGATGAAATGACAATCCAAAACACAAATAATCGTAACCGAGAATATGCCAAACAGAAAAAATCGGAATATACATTTATTACAGCCCAATCACAAATTGGTATGCAGCGTGATCTGCTAGGTAGTGCGCCTGTACCTTTGTACCAGGATGTTTCAGATAATTTAAGAATTCGCGCCGAAGACCATTCGGAAAAAGACAGACAAAAAATAAACCGACGAATCATGGAATTGCAAAACAAAACAGCACTCATGCAAACAGAATCATACAATGATATTTATGCAAATATTTTATGGACAGGTTTAGCAACTTCAATCGTCTATTTTTTGTTTGTCAAATAAAGAAACGAGGGAATAAAAAATATTATTATATTATAATTAATAATAATAATATAAATGGGAGTCTCCCCCTCCCCATCACCTCCGATAACTTGCCCGGATGGATATACTTATCCTGGTGACTGGTCGTGTCCGCCACCACCATCGTGTAATTCGTATACAATAACCCAAGGACCTTTTCCGCTCCCCGGGAATTCCTGTCTAAGTTATACTATCGATATTTTAAAAGATTGTAATGGTAACTGGATATCCAGCACTCCCAGTCCCCCGTCTGATAATGGTACTTGCGCCCCCTGTACCCACGCCGAGGATAATTGGGGAATGGCAGGACCATGTTCGGTCTCATGTGGCACTGGAACTCAACCCCAGATCAATTATGGTATAGATCACGGTAAAGGGGATTGCACACCCTTATACCGTAACATTCCTTGCTCCGGTCCACCTTGCGATCCTTATGCTGGTACTTGCAACGCTGGACACAATGTCAATGAGCCCTTGCTTAATGACGGTGGCTATTGTACTACTTCGGTTGATTGCAAAAGCTGCAACTGTAGAAACAACCAATGTTGCCCCCCGGGTCAATGTTGTAATGAACAATGGGGGGGCTGGAACACAACTAGTTCTAGCATCACGGGATGCCGACAGCGAACCTACAATCAAACGCGAACCAGCAACTGTGGTAATACTCAAACCCAACAGGTTAATCAGTCGGACGGTGATACTTCCCAGTGTCCAGGATGTTATGTATCCCGCGATTGGTACGATACCAGCAATTGTCCTGGCGACGGTTATTGCGGCGGAACCAAACGCCAGCATCGTGAGGTTTCGGATCCTTACGGCAAGGGTGGTTGTCCAAGTACAGACCAGGATGTCAGCTGTCCCAGTGATCATGTCAACAGTTGGAGCGGGTGGGACAATGACAATGGTCAAAGCAAAATTATTGGATGTCGTCGTCGTCGTTATTATCGTTATCGCACCACCCCCTGTGGTAGTCGGCAAGATGGCGACGATAACAATGGTGGATACCGTGACGCGGACGACGGAGATACCTCACTGTGTCGCAAATGTACCATTATTCGCGATTGGTATGACACAACACCTTGTTCAGGTACCAATGGTAATTGTGGTGGTACCAAGCATCAAAAACGCGAGGTATCCGATCCGGACAAGGTCGGCGGATGTCCCAGTACCGAACAGGATGTGAGCTGCCCATCGGATGGTAATAATAATTGGAGCAGTTGGAGCAACCAAAGTTCTTCCATTACTGGATGTAAAGAGCGCACCTATGTTCAAATAAGAACAAACCAGTGTGGACAATCGCAAACACAAAATGTCAAAGCCGCAGACGCCGACACTTCGAAATGTGGTGCCTGTACTTATGGTGCATGGACGCCCAGTGGTAATCCGACTGTCACCGGATGCAAAACCGCATCACAAGCCCAAACTCGCACTGCCGTCGACAATGGATTAGGGGACTGTGGTCCAACCACCCAAACAGTGCCTATAGCAAGTAACGACACTTCTAAATGTGGCGCCTGTACCTATAGTGAATGGACACCCAGTGGTAATCCGACTGTTACCGGATGCAAAACCGCATCGCAGGTCCAGAGTCGCACTGCCGTCGATAATGGCAAAGGCGACTGTGGTCCAACTACCCAAACGGTACCTGTAGCCAGTGCCGACACTTCGAAATGCGCGCCTTGTACTTACAGTCAATGGACCCCCAGTGGTCCACCCATAATTACCGGATGCAAGACCGCAACGCAGGCTCAGACTCGTACTGCCGTCGACAATGGCAAAGGTGATTGTGGGCCAACCACCCAAACAGTGCCTGCCCCTAGTACCGACACTTCGAAATGTGGCGCCTGTACTTACAGTGCATGGACACCCAGTGGCGTTCCTACCATCACCGGATGCAAAACCGCAACGCAAGTACAAACTCGTACTGCCACTGACAATGGTCTCGGTGACTGTGGGTCAACTATCCAAACGATATCTGTACCCACTACAGATATTTCCCAATGCCCACCTTGCCAATACAGCGATTGGACCGATTCTACGCCTTGTACCGCACCTTGCAACGGAGGAACTAAAACCCAGTCTAGAACTATTTTGAACACTTACGGTAGAGGTGATTGCAATGTTGGACTGATTCAGACAGTGCCTTGCAACACACAATCATGTGCTCCTTGCACATACGGGGCAATTGATACATCGTCGCTGACACCGTGTTCCGCACCCTGTGGCGGTGGTACGCAATCTGGAAATCTGTTGGTGACAGACACCAACGGTAATTCGTCTTGTTCACCCATGTCTTCTACACAATCCTGTAACACAAAACCTTGTGCCCCGCCAATTCAGTATCATTCTATACCACCTCCCGTGGGGCGTTTGACCCCGGTCTTCAGTAATTTTGAAATACCAAAATATCGCATTCGACCCCCCGCACCCAACCCATTGGTTGTTTCGGCACCGGTGCCCAGTAACTACAACAATAATATTCCAGTGGCGAGCGATGTATATGCACCATTCGCTCCCGCAAATTCGGTCTCGTACTCTTCTTGTCAAACAAATAACAATCTACTCGATTCAGACAGTCTAGATAAATTCAAAGACCTTATTTTGAACGCTGTAAATAATTACCAAAAGAATGTAAGTTGTCATTAGATTATTGCATCTGTCGGAGTAAAATATGATTCTTATATTTAGATAAAAATCATAGCATAAAGTATATGAGTAACAATCCAACAGGTGGGCTACCAACTTCTCCAACATATACGGCGGCAGATCTCCGCAATATGGAGGCAATTTTACTAAAAAAACTAGACAAATTCAACACGGAATATTCCAACTACATGAAATATCTTTACAACATGCGCCACAATGTGGCGGGGGATACTTCACCCCAATTTAAACATCCGAACAATAGCCCGATTACCACCTCGGATTTTTCAGATTTGAATGTGAATCAACCCGTCGGACTGAGTACTATTTACATTGATCTATCCAAAACCCTTCAAGAATTCATTAACATGTTGAACTATATGAACAACCACCCTAAACCACCCGCCGCCAAATCCGCGAATGAATTGCAATCCTACGACGCAATGATTGTAAAAATGCGCAAAGATCTGGATCACAAATTGTTCGAGCTCAATGAAACAGAAAATTCGTTGACAAAAGACAGCCGACAACATGTGGATGCCAATGTTTTGATTAATATCATGTGGACGGCGTTAGCAACATCGCTGGTTTATTATATTGTTGTGCATAGCTAAAGTGCTTTAGGTTTCAGATATTTATATAAAAATTGATATCTTTTGTAATGATTGTTACTCATTCAAGTTAATAACAATCAGTATGGCAATGAAATTAACAGACGATGTGTGGTGTTACAGTGAGTCAGAATGCAAAGAAATTGTTACCGATATTCTCCGCAAACAAATGACGACAAATGAATCGCTCTTTGTCCGGTTTGTGGTCGACATGGCTTTCCGCGTAGTGGTCATTGTTTGTGTATCAAATTTAGTTATACTGTTTCTGCCTAAAAATTTGTACAACTCTCTCATGGACATGCTTCGGATCGGGTTTTGTCTGTTTTTGTTGATGGTTGTTTGGATTGCCCTGGTCTAAAAAAATATGTACATGGTCCGGTTTACATGTTTTTTATTTGCGAATTTAGTAAATAAAAATATAGGGATATTTTATACCAATTTCTATTTTTATATGTCACAGGAAGAATCACAGACCGTGTCGCAATTAGGTGATAGCCAAAGTGTGGGTACAGAAAATGAGTGGCCGGACTGGGAAAATTTTTCAAGTTCGGACCAAAGTTCCAATCTTCGTGATTTATTTGCCGAAATACGCGAGGCGAGCCAAAAACAGAAACTGGAGAGATTATTGAATGCTGCTACCGGTGTATCCGAAGATCGATTGGACGACGAAGATGCTACTGCCACCACAATCACGAGAACTGCGGGCAATCAACCTGCCATGGATTTAGTAGATAAAATGTCGGGAGATCTCTTGGAGTTTGTCAAAAGCCGTACAGTAACTGCCGGTCAATTGCAACTGGCCTACGATCAAATCAAAGAGGTAACCACAACACAAATGAAAACCTTGTTCGGTGCATTTGAACAAGGTGCTGCCGCAGTTACGAGTGAAACCACGGTAAATACCTTGAAACAGTTGCAGGGTTTTTTATCATCTTTTTTACCCAAGCCGGATTTGGATATTGAGGCATTACGCGCGCAACTCGACAAAAAGATCGAGGAAGAAATGAAAGAAGAAGAGAACAAATTCATGAACATTCGCGCCAGTGTCAACACCAATTTGCAAATTACCGCCACCAGTGTATTCAGTGACGAAGCCACCGAAAAATCCAAAGAACTCTTGAGCTCATTGGACGGGTACAAAGCGGCGATCGACGGTATCACAGATTTGTATTCCAAAAAGGATTTGAACAATGAACAAAAAATGAAGATACTGTCGCTGTGGAATAATCTGTTATCACTGGACGAACTCATCAAACAGTACAACGAATCTCAAAAAATGTTCAATCTCGATGAATTTCAGATCATCATCGATTTTTTGGAAGACTTGACCAAACAAATACAGGATTTGATTGCAGAAGTCCAAGAATTACCTGATGTCAAAAAGGCCAGAACCGAGGAAGAGGCTGTTCAACCAAAATCCGCATTTTCACTCGAAGGTCTTACTGGCATGTTTTCTATGGGCAAAAAGGGTGGCAAAAGAACCACCAAGAAGGGCCGCCGTTCCTCCAAGAAGGCCAACAAAACTGGCGGTAAGAAAACCAACACCAAAAGTCGCAAGGCGAATCGCAAAACGAAACGCAGCAGAAAGTAGAGTTTTTTGGCTGTGTTCAACCAAAATATAAAAATATAATAATATATTATAAATTATATTACTATATGAGTATTCAATCGGATTGGAACACCGTCAATTCCACATATAATACATTGAATGCCAAGATCTCTGACCTGAAATTAAATTATTTAGAAATAAACAATGATAGTTATATCACTAGCCCCGAAATAGTGAGTATCGGATGTCTTTGCAACAACCAATCTACGAATTTGGGTCTTAAAATGACACAGTTTTGGAACATGCCCGATACCATGATTAATAACATTACCAATGCCAAAAAAATCATCAATCAATATTATTGGAACGAAAAACAGAACATTAGTAATCCCAATGTTATTAGTAGAAAACCGGGCCTTGCGTGCAAGACGAACGCTGCTACCCATTATGCGACCAATAGTTCTGTCAGTCAAAAATTAATGCCGGATGTCCGTTTTTTCAGCAAGATTGATGTCACCAGTTACATGACGGATTTTACTCAACCGCTTCAGGCCAATACCGCCATCGATTTATTCGGATATTTTATTCCGAATTTGACCGGTGATTGGACCTTTTCGATTGCACCCTCTGACGGTACGCTCACTTTTAGTAGTTTATGGATTAGTTCCGACAATGCCATATTTGATTATACCATGAATAACGCGGATATTGTGCCCGGGACCGCCAATCCCACTTTCACGATATCTTTGATCGAGGGCGAATGTTACAGCATTCGTGTGCAAATTGCCAATATGACGGCTTCACCCATTACCAACTCCTTATTAAGTGTGGTCTCACCCAACGGAAATTTGATTTCGGGGAGAGGGGTTGGTGGTATCGACTTATTTACGACTTTAACCAACGGAGATGGCAGCGTCTACAACAAGCAGTTGATGTATTTCGCTATGATTCAGAATGCTACCAATACCAGTCTCTACAATTGCTATTTCATTACTCCACCGGCGGTTGAAAATTACAACACTATCACGACGCTCAAGGTCAACGATCCGATCCAATTGCAGACGAAAAATGTGCCGCTTTCTCTCACCTACAGTGGTGATCAAAGTGTCACAAATACTGCTGGTACCTCTACCAGTATTACCTTGCCACCTGGTGTCAGTATCACGATTAAATCGGCCACTTGGGGAATATTGACGCCCGCCACCACCGTCTACTACACCCCCCAAACCGTTCCTGCGACGGGTTATGTTCAGGCGACCACAAACAGCGTGGTTGGTGCTGCCGACAGTAGCGAGCCGGGGCAAACCGTCAATTATGCATTGTTGCCTTACAATTATCCTTCTTCCAAAATTATCCAACAGCGCAATACCAAGGTGATGAAATTGAGTACCGATGTCAAGGACAAAGTGCAACAGTTGGTGAATAAGAGCAGCTTGCAAATCGGGGGCTCCGACTATACCACCATATTCGGTGATCCCACGGCAACCTATTCTTTGGCACAAAGCTATCCTCTACAGTTGCAAGTCGAATATACCTACAACAGTGTGGTCGATCAATCCGCGATTACTGCCCCATTTATTTATTTGAATAACCGCGGTTCCGCGAAAGTTGGTTATGTCTGGGGCGGAATTAATTGCGAGTCCGATTTCAACTATGATACGACCTACAATCCGTGTGGTATGCAATGCACCTATAAGATGGTGTTGGACGATTCTGGCAAGTTTTGCATCTATGACGGTAAAAACATGGTTACTTCCAAGGATTTCCCTAAATTGATGAATGTGGATACGGCACAGTGCATTGTGAATCAAGAGTGGTTGACAAATCCCAACTACAAGAGATCGCTCGGGGTCAACGAAAAATTGGGTGAGGGCGGAGTGCATGAACTTGTTTCCGCTAACGGTAAATTCCAGGTATTCTTTTCTGGCAACCAATTGGTCTTCGAATACTGCCTGAACCCAAATAAGTCAACGAGTGTGGTCAAAATCGCGGATAATTCGGTCGATATGCATTACACCTCGAATGTGAATGTGGATCAATTGGGTTACCAACTGTATTTTTTGTATCGCTTGAATACCCGTGGTCTCAGTGGACAGCGTTTCATGTCGCAAGTAACTTCAACCAGCAATATACTGAATTATGTTCCCCCCTACCCAAATTCGAACAACATCATGAAATTCGATTCCTTTGAATCGAAGAATGGTCTGTATCCAATGACATTTCCAATTACAAACAACCCGAACTATACGGTGATTTCGCAAAATGTAACGGACGATTCGGTCTGCAACAAGATCTGCGTGAACAGTCCAACCTGCGACCACTATTTTTATCTTACCGATAAATTGAGTAACAACTACTGCATATTGGACAACAAAAATGTGTTGAATCCGGTATATACAAATACTAGCATCAGCAATGTCCAGTCCTCCACATTGAACAAGAAGAATTTCAAGATAAATACCACCTGTGGCAGTTTACCCAACAAAAACATTCAGTCAGTCACAAATAATCAATTCAACACTGGTGCGGTATCCTTGACCGACTTGGCGAAAAATGCGCCGAATTTGACCTATTATTGCGGATTACAAGGTTATCAGACGGCAACGAATGTTATTCATGGCATTTATGATACCGTAGACCCCAGCAGCCGAATGACGAATACTACAGCGTCCAATCCTACTGTTAATCCGAAGGCGCCTATAACTTCCGCGCCCGCTTCTAATACGGTTCGTGCCGGTTTTAGCAATATGGAGAACTTTACGGATAATTCTCCCTACAAGGTGGTGGATCAAAGCAATATCAATACCCTCTCACAAATGTCGGGAAAATTTGGTGCTTTGGAAAACAAGATCGCCGACAATAATTTACAAATCAACAATACGATTGGCAGATATGTGGATTTATCCAACAACTTGGGATCGGACATGAACTATAAATTTACGGGGCCAGATGCAGTGATCCCAAATAAATACATAGCAACGCTTTCCTCGAGACCTGAGGCTACATTCGGCGATGGTGTCAAGAGAGATTTAGAAATTATTACTACGCAACAAAATACTCTTTACACTATTGCGGCAATTACAACCGCAAGTTTAATCATATTGACCATTTTTGTGATAAAATAAAAATAAGTTAGCAGGAACCCGAGAGTATTCGTTTGTATAATTTAGCGATTTATGTGATATACGAGTATTACATAAATATTATATAAAATATATATATAATGGCCCAATCTAATTCAAATATTGATTTATCCACATTTTTACAATTACAATCACAATATACCAACGATTTATCGCATATTCCGATTGACCCGAGTCAAACTGGCAATGCGAATGCTATTCACGATTTGAGCAATCAATTGTCGACCATGTATAATTCGTTGAGTACCAGCACGGCTAGCGCCCAAAATACCATCGACGAACAAAATAAAATCAACGCTATTTTGCAAAATGAGTATGGTCGCTTAGAGCAAAAGAAACAAAACATCACGACGGCGGTGCAAGGTCAACAGCGCGTTCTCGAATTGAACAACAGTTACCAAAAGCGCTACACGGCCTACACAAACATCATGATTGCGGTGGTGGCCACTTTGCTCATTTATTTGGTCATTAATTATTTAGATAACAATGTCCCCATCTTCCCCAAAGCCATTTTGTATGTTTTGACCATTGTTCTCTTTTCGGTGGCGATTATTTACATTTCTTGGGTCAGCATCGATATTCTGCGCAGAGACAACATCAATTTCGACGAATTGGCGTTGGCTCGTCCTCAGACTGATGCTTCGGGCAATGTCATTGCGACCAACATGACGAACCAAACTTTCAATCCGTTGGGCTACTACGGCTGCATTGGACAGGCATGTTGCGCGCCCGGGACCACCTGGGACAGCATCAGCGGTGGCTGCGTCAACAGTACCCCTTGTGGTTCGACGATTCGTACTTTAGCTCCTATCACAAAGACGCCCACGAGTGTTTTAGCTCCTACCACAAAACAGGGGTTCGACACAATGAATACTGTGACTTATTCGAACGAATTTTTGTTGGGAAAACCCGAGGGTAAAATTGATAAAAATGCATTAATGACGGCACCTCTTTCGAAAGACTCCTATTGCACGGATGGGTACGAATGCTATGCCTTGTTCAAGTAAAATTAAAAATATATAATATATATATCATATATTTTATGCAGAGTATACCGACTACTTCGACACATGTTCCTACCGCACAATCCCATACTCCTATGTCCATGTCCTCATCTTATGTTCCGGCACAGTCGGTAGGGAAAATGATTTCAATGAGCGCACCTTCGGACCCGACCACAGATTATGTTTCAGGATTACTTTCGTCAAGTCCGCCCGCAGATCAATATGTCAGTTCTTACAATCTGTTGTATGCGCAAAATCAAATTTTATCCAACAACATTGATTACATCAATCAAATGTATTCGACCGATACCCAAAACATTCTCTACCAAAATAAGAAAATCAGCAACTACCGATATTTCAACAAAATATTGGCCATCATCTATTTCATTTTGATGGGCATTGCGGTCATTTTTTTATTCAGAAGCAGAAAAGTCAAAAGCTGGATCCTCAAATTCATCATTGTTGTCATACTGGTTCTTTACCCATTTTTCATGTATTATTTAGAAAGTTATGTTTACGAGTTTTTTACTTATATGATCGCCTTTTTTAGTGGTGAAACATACAAAAAAACTACAGTACCTTCGATTACAAACACAAATCTATCTTTTAATTCATAATACTATTTTACAGGTCGGATACCTGAATGTCCGAGTCCGAAAATTCTTCTTCAATATTTGAGATCATGACCTCATCCCGATCGTACCGGATCTTGGCACCGGTCCACGCCCCCGCCGCGCTCTTGAATTTGCCCAGTTTCTTGTCCAAATATTCGTGTACCTCTTTGGTCGAGGGTCCACCGCGCCCATAAGTGCTCTGATACCACAAGTTGAATTCGTTGGTTGCCTCCGTCTTGGTGATCTTGCCCTTGGGATCCATAACAATGCGATCGCGGATGAATTCCGCAATGTGATCCTCGCGTTCGCGGTACTTGTTGGTAGATTCCATCACCATTGGGCAATCCGAAATGTTACCGTCGGTTTTCAACACAATATCGACCAACATGGACATGAAGACCTCGCGCCATTCCACAAATCTTTCTTTCAATTTGCGATCAATCTTGAATTGAAAGGGTTTTTCCGTATCACCCTCTACCGGTTTGTCGGTGAAGAGCGACATGAAATCCACCAATCGAAAACGACGCCAGGTTGCATGATCGCGCGTTTTCACCTCGATCAGTTCGTTCGTGCAAACAATCAATTTGAACTGTGGGACGAAAGTGATGGGCGCACTGAACAAATTACGGCCACGAATCGGCTCTGTACCACTCGTCAGTTCCTTGAGCGCACCGTCGTTGATGCGGTCACCCTTGGAAGGCTCCTGCATCACCGCATAACGCACACCTTTGAGTGCCACCACATCTGGCGAAGCCTGACCCTGCTTCATACGAGCCTGGGTAATGAGCGAGAGCGGGGCGTCGCTCTTATAATCCCCCAAAATCTGCGACATCAAGTCGGTCAACACCGATTTACCGTTCTCACCCCCACCAATGTACATGTGAAAAGTCTGAGTCAAGTTTGCCCCGATCAATACCGAGGCCAAATGCTCCCACATGTACTTGCGGATTTGCTCGATCGGAAACAGCTTCTCCATAAAATCGTGGATTTCCGCCACCACTTTGGCGTCAGAGACGGGGTCGATTTTGCGATACTGAATGTTGGTACATTTTGAAATGTAATCTTCCGCACGACCCGCGCGAAACACCTTCTCCTTGAAATCCCACACTCCGTTACTGAAACACAACAGGTAGGGATTACTGTCGAGCAAATCCAGGAATTTGATTTCACGATCGTAGAAGAGCTCCCGCGCCTCCTTCAGAATGTGGTCCTTGTCGCTGGTCCGCGCCAACTTGACCACGATTTCCATGATCTTGGTCGAACGCTCTTCGTACATTTTGAGTTTCTCCTCCGTCTGGGTTTTGTCGCACAAATTCTTGGCGATGTCTTCCGATTTTTTGCGGTACAGATTGCGAAGTTCATTCGAAATATGCTTTCTGAGCGTCGTGCCACACTCATCTTCTACCCAGCGATTTTGATCGAAGATGAACCAGCGATCGAATTTCACACTGGCACAAATGAATTTATCCTTGTACAACTGTTTCAAAATGAAGGCAATGTCACTGTCGCCGCTGCCCACTCCCTTTTCGATCTTTCCGTTTGCCGAAAACGAACGAATCGATTGTTCCAGATGGTAATCGACGCTGTTTGCGCGCACCGCGTCGTAGGCCTCGCGCGCATCTTCACGCGCCCAGTAAATGATGGATCGTTTGGTAAGAGCCGTTTCGTTGTTGGTGTCGAATTTCATCCATTTGTCCATCATGTCGGGAATGGAACCGTAGAGAAATGTCTTGGATTTGGCACTGAAAGCGATCCACACAATCAACAGTTTGGGGCTGATGTTGCAAAGTGCCATACCGACCTTGACCCATTTTGAATACGAGCCTTCCCCGTAATACGATTCTGGCAAAATCATGGTGTACTCGTAAACCTCTTTGAACTCAAAATCTGCCGTCGATAAATTTTCTAAAAAGGTCTGCACCGCGTTGTCCAGATCGGCCTTGTTACGAATTGACAAAATATCGATACTCTGTTTCTTGCGCGGAGCTTGAGCGGAAGCGCGGTAGTTGCGCTTAGACTGCTGCGAGTTTTCCAGATTTTGGTGAATGTCATAAAATTCCGTCGTAAACACCGGCGCCAAATGATCCTTGTAGCGCACCGACAGCATCTTGAAATCACGATCCATGTCGAATTTTTTGATGTTCAAGTCGTCACACATCAACTCTCCGTCCGCACCGTCGTACTCGATTTCGTAATAACCCGTGAGACGATACTGCTCATGGTTCGGCTTTTTCGAACCATACAGTTGCCAGTTGGTGTGCCCCTTACTAATTCCCTCGTCAAACACATCGTTCCAGGCATTTTTGATCGACAACTTGGACCACAAATCGGTCTCGGGCATTTTTTTGATGATTCGGGTGCGTAAAATGGTCTGGGTATAGCGGTCCGATTGAATCCCGATAATCATGTGGATGCCGTCTTTGGTGATCTTTTTGTCTTCGAGACGATTCACATTGGGCTTTTCGAAAATAAACACTGGGAACTTGGCTTTGTCATCGAAACGATAAATTTCCTTCAGTTCTTCTAAATATGTTTGCACTATCTCGTCGATGTGGGATTTTCTATACTGTTTTTCTGTAATTTCGTAATCATATCTCAAGTCAATGTCTACTACTATTGGACCACCCGTCTCTAGCTGTTTTTCTGTCAGATATTCACTGGTTCCTTTGGAAACAATGTCGCGATAATACAGATCCAAGAATATGGGGTATTCCGAGTCGGAAATGTGATATTTTCCTCCTGGATTCCCAATACGCGTGTTGGTGATCAGCGTCTCCTTGTCGTCTTTATCCACATGATGCTTACTTATGAAATCTTGATAATTTCTATATTCAACAGAACCAGACGATGATTGGGCATGTTTCGACTTGGGTTTGATCATAGTTTTACTAGCGTTGGTGGTCATTATTCCACCCTTAAGGTATATTATGGGGATATTTTTATCTCTCTTTCAAAAAATCAATTTTTCAATTTTGTTGAATTTCTCTCACTGCTTTTACTGCTATATGACTGTATATTATATATGATATTTTTACTGCATACGGTTCTCCCAGAAATGCGTACAAAAACCTGGAGATATTATATATGGATACAAAACGAATATATAATCGGAAATTTAGATTGTTTAATCCAGACGGTACGGAAAACCGTAGTGGTCCCGGTTACAGTGTTAGCGATCGCGGGTGTATTATAATAACCCAGCCCAATCTTTACAGTAAAAAAGTGGACACCGTTTTGAAAAAAGAAATGAAAAGACATTACACGAAAAATACCATCGAGGGTAGATTAAATTTATTTGACAAATGGTCGTAAAAACCCCACTTCAGATTCGAACCTGTCTTCTGGGCTATCGTAAGCAACTTCGATTTTTTTAGCTGTGACCATTTTGTGTATAATCACAATTTATATTGATATAAAGATTAATTAAATATGAGTATAAATGACAGAAATTCGAGATAAATGTGCCGTATGTGATAATATATTACATAATATTTTTTCCTTAGAAAAGGTACCAATCAAATCGATTTGTGTAGAGGATTCGAGTAACAGTTATTTTAATCAATTGTCATTTTCACAATGTATCGCGTGTAATACAATTCAATTGGATGAAATGATACCGCTGCATATTCTATATTCCGATTCCCACAACATTACTTCGGTTGGGAATGTATGGAAAAATTATTTTAGCCTTTTTTTACAAAAACTACAGCCGCTTATTAAAGATCGCAATGTTTTTGAAATCGGTTGTCCTTCGGGTAAAATTGCTGTAAATGCTTCGGGGTTCAATAAATACTTCATTGTGGATCCAAATAAGAACGATTCTATTGATTTTTCGGAGAAAAATATAACCTTCATTCAGGCGTTTTTTGATAAAGATTTTGTATGTGATGATACAGTGGATGTGATTGTACATTCCCACCTATTTGAACATATTTATGAACCCAATGTATTTCTCCAAAAATGCTACGAAGTTCTCCAGGATGACGGTGATATGTTTTTTGGGGTACCGAATATGAGTAATATTATCGAGTCCAAATCTTGGCCATTTTTGGGAGTGTTTTTTGAACACACGATTTTTTTAAATGAGGAAAATATCGTATTTTTACTCGAGAAAAACGGGTTTCAGATGGTCGAAACCATTTATTATGACAAACACAGTGTCATGTACCACTGTAAAAAACATAAAAAGACGACAGAAACACAGCAGAATCAATCCTGCCGTATTTCTAATTATCATGATGATTTCAACGAATCTATTGTAACTTATGAACAATTTGTCAAACGATGCAATGATGCTCTCATAAATACCAACCAAAAATCTTACATTTTTGGTGCAGGATACAACAGTCAAATATTATTGGCGATGGGCATCGATGCAACTAAACTCAATGGCGTTCTTGACAACAGTGTAGAGAAACAGGGTAAATATCTATACGGATTTCCATTGACAGTATTTTCACCACAGGTGTTGGCCGAAGAAAATTGTATCGTTATTTTGAAAAATGGTTATTATTGTGAAGAGATAAAACAGCAAATTATTAGCATCAATCCCAGTACGACAATTATTTTTTAGATGTTCGACGATTCATAGTTGGCTTCTTACCTTTTTTTTCTTTTTTGCTTTGGTTCTTTTTGTTCCACTTTGAACGAGGATTTTTGGAGATGATTTTTTCACCCACACACCATTGTTTGCCGTCAATTGTGACAATGGTTCCAGGTGGCTTGCACGAAATTTCTAAAGCTGTTTTGGCGGGCATATATATTTTAAAATACAAAATATATATTCAAGTTTTACTCATCCAACAAAATAATAGTGGCTCCGGATCTGGATTTTTCCGTATTTTTGGGGGGAAGATGCATATTTTTCTCGCATCCCGGGCACAGATGGTTCGACCCCTCTTTGGCAAATTCACCCCACCAACATTCTGCGCAAATTCGGTGAGCACGGCTACTATGCTGTTGCAAACATTTAGAAGGATTGAAAAATTTGTTCTCGATAGGCTGCATGCACATACAACAGGACCTGTTATCGTTTGTTCGCATGGACGGAAGCATTTGAACCGGTTCTTTGATGCCAGTGGATGTCTTCTTTTGTGTCTTGCTATTTTTACGAACAGATTTCCTTTTTTGTTTTAGAGAACCTTGCGCCTTTTTTGATTTTTTATGTTTCATAGTATTAAAATATATCTTGAAAAAAATTGAAAGAGATTATGTTATCTTATATTATTATATTAATCGGTCATGAAATTCTGTAATAAATGCGACAACATGTATTATATTGGCATCAATGCGGAAGATCCCAACAAACTTACCTACTATTGCCGCAATTGTGGTAATGTCGACGAAACGATTACCGAAGAAGGCGTCTGCGTTTTGGATACCCAATTCAAAAAGGGAGAACAGAAATTCAACCACATCATCAACAAATACACTAAATTGGATCCGACTTTGCCGCGTATTTATAATATTCGGTGCCCGAATGCCTCCTGTTCAACCAATCATACCGGTGAAACGAAGCCTGCTGAGATTATCTATATGAGATATGATGACGCAAACTTGAAATACATTTATATTTGTTCAACATGTGATACCACCTGGAAAACAGACGATTCGAAGTAATGGTAATGTAAAAAATTGAAAAAATCATTTAGAAATATATTCATAATATATAAATTATATCATGAATCCTGAAGAAGAAGATAAGGACGAATCAACTGTAAATACTGGTTCCGAAAGTGAAGAAAATATAGATAAAAAAAAGGGCGACGACGACTCCGAATTGGAGAGTATCGCCGATTCGGACAGTTCGCTCGCAAGTGACGCCGAGGTCGACGATGATGACGAGGACGAGGAAGAAGACGAAGAAGAGGACGAGGAGGAAGACGGCGATGTCAAAACCAGTTCAAACAAACCAAATATGCCTTCCATCATCGGATTCGGTGGTGACGATGATGATGAAGATGCAGACGAAGAGGAGGAAGACGAAAATTACCTACAAAAGTTTGACGAATCGTTGAAGAAAAACATCATTGCCGACTGGCATCCCGAGGATCAGGTACATAACGACGAAGAGGTAGAAACCATGTGTACCATCGTGCGTGATGCCAACGGATTCATCGTGGATCCTCTACACAAAACTTTACCTTTCGTCACCAAGTACGAAAAGGCGCGCATTTTGGGTGAGCGTGCCAAGCAATTGGACGCGGGAGGCAAACCGTTCATTGCTTTGAAAGACAACATGATCGACAGCTATCTGATTGCGCTCAAAGAATACGAGGCCAAAAAAATCCCGTTCATTGTTCGTCGTCCGTTACCGAGCGGCGCTTGCGAGTACTGGCGTTTGCGCGATTTGGAGTTTTTAGAGTAAGTTTTGTTCGGGTAATTGATGTAAAAAATTGATTTTTTTCATCAAAATCTCACAGTATTCACCCAATCATTCAACATGAATTTATTCAATCCTCTCTTCAGTATAGTGAACATCGTGTGGGATATGATGTACCGCGGTTACATGGCCGTGGTTTATGCTATCATCCGTGATTTGAAATTTTATGATATCGAAAAGAACGCCCATGAAAATAAAGAACAGGTACTCCAAACCATTCGCCAGGCTTTTTCGACCAGAATCGACGACATTGACGAACACTGGGCTTTTGGCGAGGCACCTCAGGGCATTCAGATGCAGGCGGTAAACTGCAATTGCTGTGGCAATTTCGTTCAGGTGTCTACCCGCAAGCTGTGGAACGACATTCCTTACGCTTTAAAATGCAACTGTCCTCACCAAGAACAGCTGAGCCAGATGAGCGATAGTCGGGACGACTGGGAAACTCGGTCACTTCCGGACTGGCCAACTTGGGCGGACTACGATGACGATTGGGGCAGACGCTAAACCGAGTAATGAAAAAATACAAAAACACAAAAATACAAACACACAAGGTGCGAGATCGTTTACAGATCGTGATGACAACAGTCAATAGATGACTGTTTTTGGTTGCGTTGGTATCTAGTGTAATATTGTGTATCATTTAACATTTTGTGTAAGGTGGTTTTAACCATTTTTTCATCGCTGTCAGTATAATACACATGTTTGATTTTGTACCCCTTTTTTTCGGAAATCTCCACCAAATTTGTGAGACATCGATAACAGGGCCGGCTCATGTGGGATCGAGTCGTTTTAGAGAGTCGGACTACCATAATGTTACACCGACACAGTCTTTTGCGGTTATTGGGGAGTGAAGGTAATTTGGTTACCGCATTGTATTCGGCATGAATCGTGGAGTTTATTCCTTCGACATCCGCATAAATATTGATACCGTACGAAAGCACATGAATGTTTTTTCCGCTCTGACTGTTTTCCACCTTTCCTTGGAAAATACAGGCAATATGATTGTAGGTGTTGATATGCAACATGAAATTATTTCTGGGTATGTTACCATTTTTGCACTCTTCTACATCGATATCGTTCGGCAAACAGTACCGTTTTTTATATAGAAATTCTATCAGGGGATAAGGACATACAAATTTAGATTCTTCCATTGAAACGGTATTTTTTATATCTATGGTTTACTCTATAAATCATTTTGTATCAATTTTTCTTCCAATTCTTGCCACAATCCAAACAGGTAATGAAAATAGTTTCCGCCTCATCCGCAGAACGCGTTTGTGCCGTATAAAAGGTACACTTTTTGGATTTGCAGCGACCACAGGTAAACAGATCCGTACTGGCTACCGCATTGTTGGTAAATTTGTTGGCATCCAAAATCTTCTTTTTTTCGATGAGTTCGTGCCAGCGGCCGGGATTCATCTCTTGATGTGTCATAAATACCGCCGTGTGGGGCGTCAGATCTCCCGTTAACAGCCGATCCAAAAATTCCTTGTTTTTGAAATTCAGATACATGGTGCGCAGTCGATCGATGTAGAGATGAGCGAAACACTCATTTTCCCACTTCTTGACGATTTTTTTGAAATTCGCCTCTTGAATGGCGTAATTGAAAATCGCCTTTTCAAGATTGGTCGACATTGTGGGGTCGAGCAAGATTTTTTCGAGTTGTTTGCGTACATTCGCGCGAAACGAATCGGGTTGACTGATTTTACGCGTGGACATTCCGGCAGGTTATTGAATAATATAGAGCAATCTTTATATTATTCAATTTTTTCATTATACCCGCGGCCTTGGTATATCGCTTCAAATATAATCCTCCTCCACCAATTCATCGCTACAGTTCAGATAATTCGAACTGTTGGTCTTGACGATTTTACCCTTGGAATCCGCTTCCGCCTTTTTGGCCCGCGGCTTCTTTTCAGGGGGCTCCACAAATGCATTCTTGGGTTTTGCGGCGATTTTGATGGGCTTAGCCTCGCTTCGCAAAGGCTTCTTCGCCTTTTTGGATTTCTTGGGTGCTTCCTCTTCCTCCTCCTCGAAATCGTCTTCCTCCTCTTCTTCCTCTTCTTCGTCGTCTTCTTCTGAATCATCGAGTTCGGTTTCATCTGTATCTTCGTCTTCGTCATCTTCCAACTCCAATTCCGAGTCGTCCACAATGAATCCGTCCTTCACATACCCCTCCTTGGTACGCGACACATCGTCATCCATATCATCTTCGGACATTTCCGAGTCTTCGTCACCCAAATCCTCGAATCCGCCAAACAGATGTTCATAACACTGATTCCATTCTTCCTTGGTAAGATCAACCATTTTATCCGTCTCGCCGTTTTTGGCCACCAGCACACAGCATCCAAAAAACAACCTGTCGTCCACCGGTGGGGGGAAATCATATTTATTTTCTTGTCCCGCGCGACCCGTCGTCTTGGCGTAGAGCGACACATCGTAGGCGCATTTCTTGGAGGTAGAAACCCAATTCGTCTGTAAAATAAACCCTTCGGCGGACTTGAATCCCGCCTTTTTATATAATTCGCTCGTGTCGTTCAATTTAACATCGACCTCTTTCAATGTGCCCGGTTTTTCCACAACAATAATTTTGGTCATGTCTCGTTGTATAATCTACCTGACATGTGTTTAAATTATTTTGGATATATTATATTTGTTTGAGTGCATATTCTGTAAGCTCCCGTTCCATCGACTGAAAATCCACTACAGAAACCGTGTCATCATTTTCATCCCAATTTTTCAGAGAATCCAGGGCCACTTCCAACAATTCATCCTCTTTGGATATAGCCGGTTTTTCTTTTTGATTGACAAGGTTCTCCACAATGTCCTTGTATTTGTTGATCTCGTAACTGATCACATCTTTTCGTCTTTTAGGAACCAATAAATCTTTCACATAATGAAATACGAAATGCAAACTTAAAATGATAATACATGAAATTAAAACAGTTTTGAATAAAGACCACATATATATGTTTTTCTAAATTATCCATTATTCTGGAACGAACAAAATCTGGGAGTTATATATATCTTCGGTTATGGATAAAAAAAATGCATATTTCTTGTCGCTTTTTATCATGTTATTCGTGATGTTTGTACCCACAGTAGCCACCATGAAAAAAGTCACGAGCGCCTGGTATAAGTGCATTCGTCCTTCGATTTCTCCGCCCAACTATGTTTTTCCCATCGTTTGGACTTTTCTTTATATTATGGTCGGTTTCGCTTTGGCGCAGACTTTCATGCTGCAAGAATCCATTGACAAGAATATTTTGTTGTACTTGTACGGATATAATTTGTTGTTGAACATGTTGTGGTCCTTTGCCTACTTTGGCACGGAAAATGTGAGTTTAGCATTTGTTATTTTGTTGGCGATGATTATCTCCGCCGCTTTCATTTTGTACTACACTTGGTTGCTGTTACCCGTGTCAGTATTTTATATTTTGGTTCCTTACATGATGTGGATATGCTTTGCGGGGTTACTGAATTTCTTGTCGTTGGGTAAGAAATGCTAATTATGTAAGCGGCTGTATGATCGAGAGTCCGATCACAATGAACAAGATACCCAACATATCCATTGCAACCACCTGTTCTCCCAAAATGAAATAACCGAACAGAGCAATTAGGAGGGGGTAACAGGCTACGGTTGCCGTCGCTAAATAGGTTTTGTTGTCACGAATCAGTGAAAAATAAAAATAGTGCGTGATCAGATGTACAATTGGGAAACCAATGATGAATACCCACAGGTATCGATTGGCGGGTTTGTTCAAAGTTTGTAAATCGTTTTGAATCGTCTTGTCGTTCAGAAAAAACAGACACAGACCCGCTACCACAAAATACGCAAACCCCGTAAACAGTATCAGACTTTTGACCGAAATAAATCCTAACATGAATTTATTGATGATGGGGTTGATCGCAAACAGAAAGAGTACAATCGCTGCTTCTTGAATCATTTATAATATCAATATAAATTAATATTATAATGTGCTACAACGAACAAATCTCCCTGAATACTTTTGTATTTAGTACTTTTGTTTTGGGGCTCGTCATCTACAACAACACCTATACCCAGTACAAAATCAAAGAAATGAGCCATTTTTGGGAATACATGTTTTTTGCTTCTTTTATTGTGATGCAGTTGGCCGAATTTTTTATCTGGCGCAACCTCAAAAACGCGGACTACAATCGCCTATTTTCTGTATGCGCCGTTTTGATTATTTTGTCCCAGCCGGTCGCCAGTAGCATGATGATTTCCGATTCGTATGTTCGCAACATCGTGTTGGCGACTTACCTTATTTTAGCCGTACCTTATTCCATTTATAGGTTTGCCACCACAAATATACGATGCAGTGTGAGTAAACGGGGACATTTGATTTGGCATTTCTTTGATAGCATTTGGGTTTTTATAGCCATGTGGTTATTTTTCTTGTTATTTGGTCTCTTCTATCAGGGCCATTTCCACTGGATAATCTTTGGAATTGTGACACTGTTGTTTACTCTTTACAATTATTATCAGGATAGAAGCGCCTGGTCCATGTGGTGTTGGTTAGTGAATACCTCCATGTTATATTTTGCTTTCAAATTGATGCTGGGGTTGCCCATGCGCGATTTTTACAGGGGATGTTGAACTCTATTATGTTCAACCCAAGTATTATCAAAATACCGAGTTTTTTCAATAAATCCAGAGAAATTGTTAGATGCTAAAATTGATTTAAAATAATACTTGTGTATTATTACACACAAATGGCCAGTTTTCCGAAACCAATTTTAAAGTGGGTTGGTGGAAAAACCCAGATATTAGATAAATTAATAACTGAATTTCCAACTGAAATCAACAATTATCGTGAAATATTTTTAGGTGGAGGAAGCGTATTATTATCATTGTTGTCTTATGTGAAAAAAGGTATTATCAAAATTCAAGGAAATATATATGCTTATGATGTTAATGAACCCTTGATTTTTGTATATAAAAACATACAATCATCACATAACGAATTATACGATAAACTACAACTTTTAATTGCCGAATTTAATGAATGTACTGATGGAACCCTTAACAGAAAACCTACCAATATTGACGAGGCAAAACAATGCAAAGAAAATTATTATTATTGGATTAGGTCGGAATACAATAAATTATCATTGGATGATAAAAAAGGGTTAATAGGTTCTGCTATGTTTATATTCTTAAATAAAACTTGCTTTCGTGGTGTCTTTAGAGTTGGACCAAGAGGGTTTAATGTTCCTTATGGGCATTATAACAACCCGGAAATAATTAACAAAGAACATTTATGTGAAATACATGATTTAATCCAAGGTGTAATATTTGAATGTTGTGATTTTATTACATCATTAGGAAGTGCAGAAGATAATGATTATTTATATCTGGACCCACCATATGCACCTGAAAATAGCACATCATTTGTCGGTTACACTGAAAACGGTTTTAACATTGAAAATCACATTGAATTATTCAAAACAATTCATACATTGACAGAAACAAATAAAAAAGTAATGTTAAGTAACGCTGATGTAAATTTAGTTCGTGAAAATTTTACAGATGAAAGGTATGTTATAACATCTATATTATGTAAAAGGTCAATCAATTCTAAAAATCCTGAAGCTAAGGCGAAAGAGGTTATTATAAAGAACTATTGAACCACAAATCAAATGTTTCGAAATAATTGTCATCATCTCCAAATAAACAGGCTATATTA
>Ga0114960_10001024_pt1 | contig 22978 bp, 21 predicted proteins | sample C_130625_MF_Meta_FD_92637 | JGI IMG/M metagenome (GOLD analysis project Ga0114960, IMG submission 92637) | Freshwater microbial communities from Lake Croche, Canada to study carbon cycling - C_130625_MF_MetaG | ecosystem: Environmental > Aquatic > Freshwater > Lake | place: Lake Croche, Canada... | reverse complement strand
CACGCTCTCCAGTGGTGAAACGGGCGATTCCGACGGCATCAGACTACTCGTCCGTGGGCGTCGTGGGCAACCACGACCGCAGGCGTGAAAGCCTGCATTACGGAGCATACAGGCTGCAAACCGGCGCCACCACCGATCACGGAGTCGGCGAGTGAGGGGCTGCCCGTGCCCCGAGAGCCGGGCTATGGGAGCAAGCGCAGCCCGGAGGGCGAAGCGCCGCGGACATGCAGTGAGCCGAGGCCTGGAGGGCCGAGGCGAACGTCCGGCGACGGGGCATGGGTAGCCTCGAGCGGCTCGTTCACTGGAGTTACACACAGGTTGCCAACCTGTGCTACGAGTGGCCATGGATGGCACCGCAGGCGTGTATTCAGAGCACCGGTAGCGAGGGCATCGGCTTCGTGGCCGCGGCGGTGGCGGCCAGATTACCCACGAGCCGCTCGCAGATCGCCTCGAAGTAAGGCCGCGAGGCGGGGTCGTCGAAGTTGGCGGCCGTGCGGCCCGCGTCGCCGTGTTCGCGAATTGGAATCTGGATTGGCACTTCGCCCAAGAACGGAATGTCGAGCTCCTGGGCCGTTCGCCGGGCGCCACCCGTGCCAAAGATGTCGTACCGCTTCTGCGTGTCTGGGCAGACGAAGAAGCTCATGTTTTCCACCATGCCCAGGAGCGGGATGTTGACCTTCCGGAACATGGCGATCGCCTTGGTGGCGTCGAGCAGGGCCACATCCTGCGGCGTGCAGACAACGACCGCGCCCGAGAGCGGCAGGGCCTGCGAGAGCGTGAGGGCCACGTCACCCGTGCCCGGCGGCATGTCGATCACGAGGTAGTCGAGCGGACCCCAGAGCGTGTCGCGGAGCATCTGCGTGATGGCGCCGTGAAGCATCGGGCCTCGCCAGACGACCGCCTCGCCCGGCGGCACCATGAACCCCATCGACATCACCGGGATCTGCGACCGGCCCACGTCGAGCATCTGCGGCACGATCTTGCCGTTCTCGATCTGCGGGCGGCCCGAGAGGCCCACGAGGTGCGGCACGCTCGGCCCGTAGACGTCGGCATCGAGCAGGCCTGTGCGGCTGCCGGCTCGCGCCAGGCCGATGGCGATGCTGGTGGCGATCGTGCTCTTGCCGACGCCCCCCTTGCCGGAACCCACGGCGATCACGCTCTTGGCCTCGACGCCGAGTTGGCCGAGTTTGAGCGGCGGCCGGTCATGCGGGGCGATCGTGACCGAGACCTTCGCAATCTGCGGAAACGCGGTGCGGAGCCGCTCCTCGATCCGCGCTCGCGTGGCGTTCCAGAGGAGGGCGGAATGCGTGGTGAGCCCGACCGTCACGGCGATCGTCGACGCGTCGGCGACGACCGACACGACCTGACCCATCGTAGGCAGCGGCCTGCCCGTTTCGGGGTCGGCGATGTCGGCGAGGATCGCGTGGATGGCGGCGGCGGTGGGAGTGGCGGACATCAGCGGGCGGCAACCGTGTCGGTGGGGTCGGGCAGGTTCGCGGAGGGGGTGGCAACGTGCGGCACGAGGCTCTCTCCAGCTCGCGAGGCAGCCGAGAGCAGGCTTCGGGGCCGGATCGTTACCAGGCCCACGAGCACGAGGCACATGAGCATTGCAACGCCGGCCGAGAGGCCTCCGTCGGCCTGAACGCCCCGCTTCGTCGTCTTGAAGTACATGGCCGCGATGATGCGGAGGTAGTAGGCGGCCGCGATCGCGGCGTTGAGCACGAGCAGCACGGCGAGACCGACGAACCAGGCCCGGCGGCTGCCAAGCTCGATGGCGGCGGTGCCGTCGACCTCCAGGGCAGAGATCGCCAAGGCAAGCTTGCCCCAGAAGCCAGGCAGTGGTGGGATGCCGGCGAGCGAGAGCAGAAACACCGTGATCGCGAAGGCCGCCACGGGGTTGGTGCCGGACAGGCCGTCGAGGTCGTCGACCGTGGCGATCTCCTCACGCGGTGGCCGCGGGCCGCTGCCGCTGGTCCACTCGGGCCAGCGATGGCCGAGATAGGTGATCGCCCCAAACACCCCGATTGTCGCGATGGCGTACGTGGCGAGATAGAAGAGCGTGGCCGATAGGCCGCCGGTCGTGAGCAGTCGGGGTGAGATCGACGGCGCGGCGGCGGCGGCGATGCCGACGAGCAGGTAGCCGGCATGGGCGATCGATGAGCAGGCCAGCAGCCGCCGGAGGTTCGACTGCCAGAGGGCCATGACGTTGCCCACGGTCATCGTCACGGCAGCGATGACGACGATGATCCGCCAGAGGAGATCAGGCGAGGCGGCGGGGCCGACGAGGGCGAGCAGCCGTGCCAGCACGACGATGCCGGCTACCTTGGGGAGCGTCGAGAGGAGGGCAGCGTTCCCGGGACTCGTGCCCTCGTAAACGTCCGGGGCGTAGAAGTGCATCGGCACGGCGGCCAGGCGGAAGGCGGCGCCGACGACACCCAAGCCGATCGCCAGTGGCAACAGCGCCTGCGCCGTGCGGCCCGTCGCTTCGGCGTTGAGGCGGGCGGCGATCGCGCCAAGATCGGTGGAGCCGCCGATTCCATAGAGGCAGACAAGGGCGTAGAGGAAGATCGCCGAGGCCACCAGCGACAGAAAGAAATACTTCAGGCTCGCCTCCTGGCCGCGGGCGTCGGTCCGCTTGAGGCCAAGGAGGATGTAGGTGGGGATCGAGACCAGTTCCAGCCCGGCGAAGAGAAGCACGAGGTCGCCGGCCACGCCCACGAGCGAAAGCCCCGCGAGCAGGAGCAGAAAAGTCCCGGCTTCCTCGCATGTGCTGCCACGATGCAGCCCCGGACCGCGGCTTACTGCCGCGGCGAAAAGGTCACCCGACTGCACGAGGCAGAGGAGCAGGCCGAGCCCGAGGACCGTCCAGCGGATGTAGGTGGAGAAGGGGTCGACCGAGATACCCGCCGAGAAGGCGGCGTCGGCCGCTTGTCCACGGGTGACGCTCATCGCCGCGACGATTCCCGCGGCGGCCACGAGCCAGCCGAACCGCAGGCCGGCGAAGGCGCCGCCGAGGTAGGCCACAAGCGCCGCGAGCACGAGCACGATCTCGGGGGCCACGAGCGAGAAGGTTTCGAGAGAGGTGACGTTCATGGGATGGTGATCCGAGCAACGGTGGCGGTGGTCTCAGCCTGCATCCGGGCGGCGAAGGCGGCCGCGGGGGCGGCGGTGGCCTTCCGGACTGCCGGGGCGGCCGGGGCGAGGAACGTGGCCGGGGCGAGGCCTATCCAGAACACGAACACCGCGAGCGGCAGCACGGCACAGAGTTCGTACCAGCGGAGATCGCAGCGGTCGTGGTCAGTGCCGGCGGCGCCATGGCCACCATGGCCGGCGTCGTGGCCGTGGCCGGATGCACGAGGCGGCTCGCGCGAGCCGCCAAAGATTGCTCGCTCCACCGCCCAGAGCATGTACCAGGCGCCGAGCACCACGCCCGCCACGGCCAAGAGCGCCATCACGAGGTAGGCAAACTGCCAGGCCGGCGACACGCCCGACCAGGCCCGCTGGAAGGATCCCAGGAGAATCATGAACTCGCCCACGAAGCCGTTGAGGCCCGGTAAGCCGATGCTCGAGAAGGTGAAGAGCATGAAGAACACGGCGAGCCACGGCGCCTTCGAGGCGATGCCGCCAAGGTTCGCGATGTTTCGCGTGTGGAACCGCTCGTAGATCATGCCGACCAGCGCGAACAGGCCCGCCGACGAGAGACCATGGTTCACGAGTTGGAGGTTGGCGCCCTCGGTGGCCACCGGCGTGAGGGCGAACAGGCCCATCACGATGTAGCCCATGTGGCTCACCGACGAATAGGCGATCAGCCGCTTGAGGTCGGTCTGCACGAGCGCGACGAGCGCCCCATAGACGATGCCCGCCACGCCCAGGCCGAAAAGCCACGGGGCCGCGACGGCCGTCGCCTCCGGGAGCATCGGCATCGAGAACCGCAGGAAGCCGTAGATGCCGAGCTTGAGGAGCACGCCGGCGAGATCGACCGAGCCGCCCGTGGGCGCCTCGACGTGCGCCAGCGGCAGCCAGGTGTGGAGCGGCACGATCGGCACCTTCACCGCGAAGCCGGCGAGCAGGGCGAGGAACACGACCATCTGGAGCCAGCCGCCGGCGGCCGTCATGGGCAGCGGATGGATCTTCGTGCCATCGACGAGCGACTCGATGTCGAAGGTGACTACGTTCGCGTGGGCCGCGTGCCAGAGCACGATCGTGAGCAGGCCGAGGAAGGTGAGCACACTGCCGGTGAGCGTGTAGATAAAGAACTTCACGGCCGCCTTCCGCCGCTCGTCGTGGCCCCAGATGCCGATCAGGAAAAAGAGCGGCACAAGCGTGAATTCGAAGAACACGTAGAACAGGATCACGTCGCGGGCCGCAAACACTCCGAGCATCGCCGCCTCGAGCACGAGCAGCAGGACGTAGAACCCGACCGGCCGATCCTTGATGGCGTCCCAGCTGACGAACACCGCCGTGACCGAGAGCAGCGCGGCGAGGCCGAACATCCAGAGCGAGAGACCGTCGAGGCCGAGCGAGAACCGGACGTCGAAGATCCCCTCCGTGATCCAGGGAAACTCGACGAGCCCGTAGGGCAGACCCGACGCCGTGGCGGGATCAGCCAGGTAACGGACGATGAGCCAGGCGGCCAGTGCGAGCGTGACGAGCGTCGTGATCGCCGCGCTCTGCCGCACGGCGGATACGCCGCGGGAGCCGATGAGCCAGGCGATGACGGCACCGACGAGCGGGGCTGCGATCGTGAGGAGCAGGTGCGACGAGGGGCTGAAGCCGTTCATGCGTGTGTGCGGAGTTCCTTCTAGCCCATGGCCCGAGCGACGAGGGCGAGCACGATCAGGAGCGTGCCGATCACGCCGGCCAGGGCATATCGCTGCACGAGCCCCGACTGGAGATGGCGAACAACGGCGCCGAGACCGGCCGGAACACGGGCGATGGCATCGACGAGCCCGTCGATCACGTGGCGATCGACCAGCGCGGCGAGCGTGGCGATCAGTTCCAGCGGCTTGACGATCAGGGCGGAGTAGATCTGGTCGAAGAAGAACCGGTTGGCGAACAGCGTCTCGAGCGGCCCAAGGAAACGCTCCATCTGCGGCCCGTCGCTTCGCCGGCCGAGGTGTCCCAGGGCCGCAACCACGATGCCGATGGCCGCGGCGAGCGTGCCCTGGATGGCCAGGTCCCAGTGGAAGGCGGGCGGCGTGGCGGTCGAGGCGACGCTGGGAGCGGTGAACGAGGGCGTCGAAGCGAGGAAGGAGGCCAGCGAGTGCGTGCTGAACAGCCACCAACCGCTCACGGCGGCGAGGGCCGCGAGGATCACCAGCGGGATCGTCATCGACGGCGGCGATTCGTGGGCGTGGTGGCCCGCTTCTTCCGGCACACGCGTTGGCCCGGTGAACGTCATGAACACGGCGCGGAAGGTGTAGAAGGCGGTGAGTGCTGCCGTGACCAGCGACATCCAGAAGAGCAGCCGCCAGGTGGCGGGCGCGTTGAGGGCGTCGAGAGCCGAGCCTCGCGTGCCGCCGGCGAGTTGGGCGGCGTCGGGCGTGACACTCGCCACGTGGAAGGCTAGGTGGAAGGGCGTTGCGGTCGCCGCGTGGCCGCCCGCGGGAGCAGCCTCGTGGTGCTCGCCGTGGGCGTCGGGCCAGCCACGGGAGTGGAGCGACGCGAGGATCTCGTCCTTGCTGAAGAAGCCGGCGAAGGGGGCCACGCCCGCCAGCGCCAGCGACCCGATCAGGAACGTGGTCGCGGTGATTGGCATGATCCGCCGGAGCCCGCCGAACCGCCGCATGTCGATTACGCCCCCCATGGAGTGCATCACCGACCCGGCGCCCATGAAGAGCAGCGCCTTGAAGAAGGCGTGGGTGACCAGGTGGAAGATCGCCGCGGTGAAGCCGAGCAGCGTGCCGGTGCCGAGGCTCGCGAACATGTAGCCGAGCTGACTGATCGTCGAGTAGGCGAGCACCCGCTTGAGGTCGTTCTGCACGGTGCCGATCAGCGCCGCGACGAGCGCCGTGGTTGCGCCCACGATCGACACGAGCGTGAGGGCTCCGGGGCAGGCCTCGAAGAGCGGGGCGGTGCGGGCCACGAGGTAGATGCCAGCGGTCACCATCGTGGCGGCGTGGATGAGCGAACTGGCCGGCGTGGGACCTTCCATCGCATCCGGGAGCCAGACGTGCAGGGGCAACTGGGCGCTCTTGCCGCAGGCTGCCAAGAGGAACAAGAGGCAGATGGCCGTGCCCACGACGCCGCCCACGTAGGCGGAGGCGTCAGCGAGCCTCGTCGCGCCGAGGATGCCGGGCACCAGAGTGCCGTCGGCGAGGGTGGTGTCGTGGAAGTTGAGCGTGCCGTAGGTCATCCAGAGCAGGAACGTGGCCACGGCCAGGCCAAAGTCGCCGATGCGGTTGACGAGAAACGCCTTCTTCGCAGCTTTTGCCGCCTCGGGCTTCGTGAACCAGAAGCCGATCAGCAGGTAGCTGCAGGCGCCCACTGCCTCCCAGAAGACGTAGACGAGCAGGAAATTGCTCGCCATCACGAGCATCGACATCGAGAACACGAACACCGACACCAGCGCGAAGAAACGCGGGTAGCCTGGGTCGTCGTGCATGTAACCGATCGAATAGATCGCCACGAGCAGGCCGACGCCGGTAATGATCACCAGCAGCGTGGCGGTGAGCGGGTCGAGCCGTAGGGCCACCGGGATCGAGAACGACCGTGCCGCAGAGCCCGCGTCGCCGGTCGCAGCGGCGTCGCCAACCGTCGCCCACTCCCAGAGCGTCGTGACCATCTCCACGGGCTTTGCTGCGTGGTCGTGGCCGGTCGTGCCGACGCCGACCTCTCGGGCCATGCCCGTGAGCAGCATCACCGCGACCACAAACGCCGCTGCGATGCCGGCGATCGCCGGCAGATGAGCGCGCGGGCCAAGCACGCGGCCGAGGGCCACCGTGAGGATCGCTCCCACGAGGGGCAGCAGCGGCACGAGCACGAGGAGCGTCGAGGGAGAAAGGTCGTTCATGACGGAGCCGGGAGGGGGCGGTGGGTCAGACGTGCTCGCGCTCGAGGGCAGCATCTTCGTCGGCGGCCGGCTCGACGCCGGCAGGGGAGAGCTTCGGGAACTTCAGCGGCACGGTGTCGATCGCGGGCAACTCGTGGTCGATTGTTCGGGATAGGTTCGACTCACGGAGCGACTGCCAGGCCGCCGAGTCGAGCCGGCCAGTTCGGGCGAAGGCCTGGAGCACGAAGACGAGCGCCACGGCAGCCTCACAGGCGGCCACCGTCAGCACAAAGATCACGAGGACGTGGCCCCCCCAGTCGCCGTGGTGACGGCTCCAGGAGACGAGGCTCACCGAAATGCCCTGGAGCATCAGTTCCGCGCAGAGGAACATCACGATCAGGTTGCGACGGGCGAGGATACCGACCACGCCGAGCGCGAACAGAATCGCGCCCACGACGAGCCCGTCGAGGACCAGCGGCGATGGTGTGACGACGTCCGCAAGCGGATTCATGGCATGGCCCTCCGGGCGGCAGCGGATTCGGCATCGGCCGCGCCCCGGGAGACGATCGCGATCGAGCCGATGAGGGCGACGAGCAGCAGCACGCCCGCGACCTCGACCGCGAGGAGATGGCGGCCAAAGAGTTCGCCGCCCAGCCGGGCGACGTGGTTGTCGGCCAGCATGTCGATGCCAGCTGCGGCTGCCGGCTCGGCAGCCGGCGAATCAGCGAGCAGCGCCGCCTTCGTGCCGCCCATCAGGCAGCAGGCAGGGGGCTCGGCAGTGAGGCGGCCGATCGACAGTGAGAGAATGCCGAGGAGCACGGCGCCTGCCACCGCGGCGAGCAGCGGTTCGTTCGAAACCCGGTCGTAGGGAGCGAGGCCGGCGGGCTGGGCGAGCATCAGCACGAACAGGAACATCACCAGGATCGCGCCGGCATAGACCACGATCGTGGCCACGCCAAGAAACTGACCGCCGAGGACGAGCAGCACGCCGGAGACACCCGCGAGCGCCATCGCGAACCAGATCGCCGCATAGACCGGCGACCGGGAGACGACCGTTGCCGCTCCCGAGATCACGGCCACGAGGGCCACGGTGAGGAACACGGCCTCCTCGCCGACGTTGCCGAGGCGGTGACCAGTGGCGATGAAACTGGCGAGAGCGACGATCCCGATCAGCCAGCCCAGCCAGCGGGCAGTCCGGTCTGCGGCGCCACTCCGGCCACCGGGCAGGAGCAGCCAGAGGCTCGCCGCGGTGGCGGTCACGCCGCCGGCGAGCAGCGTGCCGGGGGAGATCGACGGCAGGATCGAGGCGATCACGGCGTGCACCCCATGGAGGCGGACTTCATCGGCTCGGCGTCCTTCGTCATGTCGTAGACGCTCAGCAGCTTCTCCTTGTCGAAGATCATCTCCTCGCGGCTCTTGCCCGTCAGGTCGAGCAGGCTCGTGAGCTCGATCGCATCCACTGGGCAGGCCTCCTCGCACATGCCGCAGAAGATGCAGCGAAGCTCGTCGATATGGAAGCTCTCGGGATACTTCTCGCGGTCGGGCCAGGGGCTCTCCGCGGCGACGATGTCGATGCAGTGGGCCGGGCAGGCGGTGGCGCAGAGGAAGCAGGCCACGCACTTCACGCGGCCTTCCGCATCGCGGTTGAGCCGATGGACGCCGCGGTAGATCAGCGGGTTGCCCACCTTTGGCCGCTGTTCCGGGTAGCTGACCGTGACCTTGGGGCTCACCAGGTGCCTGGCGGTGGTCGCGAGGCCGCTGACGAACAGCGGCAGGTAGAGCCGCTCGGCGAGGCCGAGGGGCTTCTCTTCGAGCCAGGTGATCGACGGGTCGGACGGCTTCATGGAATCAGGTCTCCACCAGATCGTGCGGTCGCGACCCAAGCACGTGCTCCGCGTCGAGCGGACCGGGCGTGCGAATCGGCGTGTTGTCGGTACCGGAGGGCGTGAGCATGCCGGCAGCGATCCAGCCGAGGAAGAATATCGCCCACGGCACGGCGATCGCCGCAGCCTTGGCCCAGCCTTCGCCAAGCGCCGCCACGAGCTGCGGCCGGAACTCCTCGACCGCGGCCACGGTGACGAGATTCGCGAGGCCAAGCGGCAGCATCACCTTCCAGGCCAGGTTCATCAGCTGGTCGAAGCGGAACCGGGGCCAGCTCCAGCGGACGAGCATGAAGAAGAGGATCACCCCGAAGATCTTGGCCGAGAGGACCGCAAAGCGGATCAGGGCGACCAACCATGTCTCGACAGGACCAGAGCCGGTGACGCCCCAGAGGTGCCAGCCGCCGAGGAACATGATCACGATCAGGAACGCCGCCGTGACCATGTGGAGAAACTCGGACACGAGGAACAGCAGCAGCTTGATGCCCGAATACTCGGTGTGATAGCCGCCGACGAGTTCCTGTTCGGCCTCGGGAAGGTCGAACGGCAGTCGCGCCGCCTCGGCGAAGCTCGCGATCAGGAAGACGACGAACCCGAGCGGCTGGGCGAAGGCGTACCACACGCCGCTCGATGCCTGGGCATTCATGATGGTGTCGAGTTTGAGTGAGCCGGCGGCGAGCACCACGCCGAGCAGGCCGAGGCCGAGCGGGATCTCATAGGCGACGAGTTGGGCGCTCGACCGCAGGCCGCCAAGGAAGCCGTACTTGTTGTTGCTCGCCCAGCCGCCGAGGAGCACGCCGTAGACGGCGATGCTCGACAGCGCAAACACCCAGAGCACGCCGACATCGAGGCCCGGGGCCACGAGCAGTGGCTCTTCGCCCGTGAGGCCCAGGGCGGGGATCGGTGGCAGCGAACTACCGAAGGGAATCGCAGCGAAGATGGCGAGCGACGCGGCGAGGAGCACGAGCGGCGCAGCGACGTAGAGCACCTTGTCGACGTGCTTCGGCGTGAAGTCCTCCTTGAGGATGATCTTCAGGCCGTCGGCGAGCGGCTGGCCGAGGCCGAAGAGCCGGATCTTCGTGAGCGGGATGCCGACGCGGTTGGGACCCTTGCGGTCCTGAACCCAGGCGGCCATCCACCGCTCGACGAGCACGAGGTAGGCGGCGGCCGTCATCAGGCCGCCGACAAGCAGGCCGATCTTCACCAGTGCGACGATCGTGGGGAGTGAGGGGAGCATGGTCTGTGGAGTGAAAATGGTGGCGGCCGCCCTTTTAGGCGAGCTGGTGGATGCGGAGGTCGACGCCCGTGGCGGGCATCTCGCCGGCCAGCGCCGTGAAGGCGGGCGACGATGCGGCGATCTGCTGGCGGACGGCAGTCGCGTCGTACAGGCCGCGGCGGCCGAGCATGTTCCAAAACAGCCTGCCCTCGGGCCAGACACCAGCCGGCGGCCGGATCGCCTGCCGGAAACTCTGCGCGTGGTGGGCGACATTGACCCACGTACCCGCGCGCTCCGCAAAACCGGTCGCGGGCAGTCGCCACGAGGCCAGCCGCATCAGCGGCGAGTCAAAGAGATCCTGCACGACGAGTTGCTTGAGATTGGCGAAGGCTTCTGCGGCGGCCGTGTCGATCCAGGGCCCGGGATAGCCGGCGGTGATCCATGCAGCGTCGGCCTTGCCGGCGGCGACGTGAGAGACGAGCTCGTTCCAGGAACGGCCCGCCGCGCCGTAGAGGGCGAGGACCTCCTCAACACCCTTGCGGTTGGGGCACTTTTCCGCGCGGATCGTGAACCCGCCGGGAAAGGTCTCGTCTTCGCCCTTCGTCGGCACGAAGCCGAGCGCGAGGAAGGCCTCGGGGTCGATCGATCGGGCGACGGCGCAGAGCATCCACGCCTCCTCAATGGTGAGCATGGGCGAGACAGCCACCGCGAGCCGGCCCGCGGTCTTGAGGTCGTCGCGAAGCTTCACCACGACGTCGGCCCACTCGACCGTTTCGGTGGCAGGCGTGGCACCGCTGCCGCGGTGACTTGGAGACGTTGCCTTGCGGGCGGCGTCGAGAATCCGCGACTGATCGTGGAGGTGATGCCAGCCGTAGCGGCCTTCGTCGCAGATCCACCACGTGTTGACGTGGGGATTCTCGCGGGGCTTGAGCCGGTAGACAGCATCCTGGTTGTGCTCGGTGTGGATCGAGCAGCCTGCTGAGCAGCCGCCGCAGACATTGGCCTCACGCTTCAGGAACCAGACCCGCTGCTGGTAGAGGAAGTCCTTGTCGCCGAGGGCGCCGACCGGGCAGAGGTCGACCACGTTGCCCGAGAGTTTGTTGGCGAGCGGGTGGCCGGGGAAGACGTCGATCTCTTCCTTGGCGCCGCGGCTCGTGACCATCAACTCAGCGGTGCCGGAAATCTCACGAGTGAATCGCACGCACCGCGTGCACATGATGCAGCGATCGACGAACAGCGTGACCGTCGGGCCGACATCCCGCTTGCGGCTGTGAAAAGGCTGCAAGTCCGCGCGCCGCTCCGGCTGGCCGTGCTGGAAGTGGTAGTCCTGCAGCAGGCACTCGCCGGCCTTGTCACAGATCGGGCAGTCGATCGGGTGATCGATGAGCAGCGCCTCCTCGACTCGAGCCCGGCTTTCCTTCACCGTCTCGCTCTCGGTGACGATCACGGTGCCGTCCTTGACCGGCGTCTGGCAGCCGGGCACGAGCTTCGGCACCATCGTGATCTTGCCGGTGGCGGCGTCCCGTTGTCCGGTCTCGATGAGGCACATCCGGCAACTGGCCACGACCGAGAGGCCCGGATGCCAGCAGTAATGCGGGATCTCCTTACCGGCGCGCCGCGCCACTTCGATGCAGTTGAGCCGCTCGTCGGCTCCGATTTCGATCTCTTGTCCGTCGACGATCACGACCGGCATCAGTGCGCTCCCACGATCTGCAGGGCAGGGACGGGGTCGGTCACCATCCAGCCCGAGGGGTTGGTCCGCTTGATGTAATCCTCGAACTCGCCGCGGAACTTCTTGATGGCGTTCTTCATCGGCCAGGCGGCGCCGTCGGCCAGGCCGCAGATCGTGCTGCCCGGCATCATGCCCATCGTGTTTCCGATTTCAAGGAGAATGTCGAGATCCTTGAGCCGGCCCTTGCCCGCCTTGATCCGTTCGAGGATCCGCAGCGACCAACTCGTGCCCTCGCGGCAGGGAGTGCACTGGCCGCATGACTCGTGGGCGAAGAACCGTGCCGAGTTGTGGAGGAAATCCACGATGCTCGTTTGGTCGTCGATCACCACGACGGCTGCCGTACCGAGGCCGAGGCAGCCGACCTTGCCAGGTCCGGCGAAATCGAGGGGCGTGTCGAGTTCGCTTTCCGTCATCAGGCCCATCGAGATGCCACCCGGAATCACCGCCTTCGCCTTACGTCCCTTCCAGACGCCGCCACCGAAGCGGTCGATAAGTTCGCGGGCCGTGATGCCCAGCGGGGCCTCGTAGCAGCCCGGCTTCTCGACGTGGCCGGAGAGGCAGTAGAGCTTGGGTCCGTAGGAGCCCGGGTCGCGGGGGTTGGACGGATCGGCAGGCACGCCAATCGACTTGAACCAATCGACGCCGCGGCGGGCGATCTGAGAGACACAGGCCATCGTCTCAATGTTGTTGACGACCGTCGGCTTGCGGAACAGCCCCTCGATCGCCGGGAACGGCGGCTTGATTCGCGGCCAGGCTCGCTTGCCCTCAAGGCTCTCGATCAGCCCCGTCTCCTCGCCGCAGATGTAGGCGGCCGCGCCGCGGTGGAGATAGATGTCGAGCGAAAAGCTCGTGCCACGGATGTTCTTGCCGAGGTACCCGGCCGCATAGGCCTCGTCGATCGCGCCCTGCAGGCGGTGCCAGCTCTGCGGATACTCATACCGCAGGTAGAGGTAAGCGGTGGAGGCCCGCGTGGCGAACGACGAGAGGATGATCCCCTCGATCACCTGGTGTGGGTCGTCCTCCATCAGGATCCGGTTGTTGAACGTGCCCGGCTCGCTCTCGTCGGCGTTGATGCAGAGGTAGATCGGGCCGGGGTGGTCTTTCGGTAGGAAGGTCCACTTGAGGCCCGTGGGGAAGCCGGCGCCGCCGCGGCCGCGAAGCCCCGACGACTTCACCATCTCGATGACGTCGCCGGGCTGCTTTCCGGCGAGCGTTGCCTCGAGCGGGGCGTAGCCGCCGCGGCTCTTGTAGCTGGCGATGGTGTGCCCGTCGGGCACGCCCACGGCCTCGAGAAGAACGGGCTTGAATGGTGTCATGTCAGGTGGCCCTCGCCCGTGGCTTCTTGAGTTCCGCCTCGGCGGTCTCGGGAGTCATGTTTTTGAGCAGGTCGTCGTTGGCGAGGATGCAGGGGGCGAAGTCGCAGGCGCCCAGGCACTCGGCAGGCTCGATCGTGAGCTCGCCGTCGGCCGTCGTGCCGTAGGGCTCGACGCCGTTCTTCGCGCAGAGTTGTTCGAGCAGGTGATCGCCGCCCCGCAGGGCGCACGACACCGAGCGGCAGACGAAGGCCCGCACCTTCCCGTGCGGCTTCTCCTGATGGAAGAACTGGTAGAAGGTGAGCGTGTCCTGCACCTCGGCGGGAGCAAGGCCGAGCACGGCGGCGATCTCGACGACAGCCTCGAGCGGCACGTGGCGGAGTTCGGCGTTGACGATGTGCAGCGCCGGGAGCGTGAGGGCGCGGCGATTCGGGTACCGCGGCGCGAGCGCCTCGATCTTGGCCACCATCTCGTCGGTGAGGACTTTTCTGTGGGCGATCATGCGTGGTGAGTCGGGGTTGTCCCCGCCGCGTCTCCGGACGTTCCCTGCGCCCATCCTGGGCTCCGCTCACTCGATGCTGGCTGCGCTTCGCCATCCATGGCTTCGCTTGCCAGCAACGCCGGCTCCCCGGCAGGGACAACCCCTCCTCGACTCAGCCTCCGCGGAGCGGAGGGCAACCCCGACCCGCGCTGGATGGCACGTCTCATCGGTCGAGCTCCGCAGCGATGATGTTGAGGCTGCCGAGCACGGCCACCACGTCAGAGAGCGTGTGGCCGCGGATCAGCTGCGGGAAGAGGGCGAAGTGGAGTACGGAAGGGGGGCGGCAGCGGGCGCGGTACGCGTTTTCCGTGCCGTCGCCCACGATGTAGAAGCCGAGCTCACCGTTGGGGGCCTCGATTGCCGCGTACGACTCCTCGGAAGGCACTTCGAAGCCACGATTGGCCATCGAGAGCTCGAAGTGCGAGATCGTGCCCTCGATCGACGAGTAGACCTGCTGTTTTGTGGGCGGGGCCACCCGCTGGTCGATGCTCACGTTGACGTCGCCTGCCGGCAGGTTTTCGAGGGCCTGCGCGACGAGCTTCAGGCTCTCCCGCATCTCCTGCATCCGCACCAGATACCGGGAGTAGCAGTCGCCGGCACTGGCGCAGCAGATCTGGAAGTCGAGGTCGGCGTAGGCGAGGTAGGGCTCGTCCTTGCGGAGGTCTCGCGTGACGCCACTGGCCCGGGCGACCGGCCCGCTGGCGCTGGCATTGATGGCCTCCTCTTTCGAGAGCAAGCCCACGCCCTTGGTGCGGTCGACGAAGATGCGGTTCCTGGTGAGAAGACGCTCCATGTCGTTAAGCGTCTTGGGAAACGTGCGGATGAAGGCCCGAATCTTCTCGATCACCAGCGGTGTGAAGTCCTGCGAGACGCCGCCGACCCGTGTGTAGGAGTTGGTGAACCGGGCGCCGCAGAGAGTCTCGAAGATGTCGTAGATCACTTCCCGCTGGTAGAAGCCATACAGGAAGAAGGTAAACGCGCCCGTGTCGAGGCCCACCGCGCCATTGCTGAGCAGGTGATCGCTGATCCTCGCCAGTTCGGCGATGATTGTGCGGATGTAGGTGCACCGTGGCGTCAGTTGGATGCCCAGCAGCGTCTCCACCGCGTGGTGCCAGGCGACGTTGTTGGCCATCGGCGAGATGTAGTTCATCCGGTCCGTCACGGTGACGTACTGGTTGAACGTGAGGTGCTCGCCGAGCTTCTCGAACCCCGAGTGGAGGTAGCCCATCTCGGGCATGGCGTCGACCACCCGCTCGCCGTCGAGTTTGAGCACCAGCCTGAGCGTGGTGTGGGTGGCGGGGTGCTGCGGACCGAAGTTGAGCGTCCAGAGGTAGTCCTCGCTTCGGGCGCCCGCTTCCGGGCCGTGGGTGTCGAACGTAGCCGTGGCGATGGACATGGGCTAACTGTGGTCCCGGGTGATGACGGGGAAGTTGTGCCGCTCGCCACGGCCCTGCAACGGATAGTCCTTCCGCAGCGGGTGCGCGGTGAACTCCTCGGGCATCACAAGGCGGCGGAGATCGGGGTGGCCGGTGAAGCGGATGCCGAACAGGTCCCAGACCTCGCGCTCCAGCCAGTTGGCACCTGCCCAGAGCGGGACAACGCTCCGCACCGTCGGGTCGGGATCGTCAACGAACACGCGGACCGTGAGCCGCTGGTTGGTCGTTGTCGAGGCGAGCAGGTAGACGAGACCGTAACGATGCGTGGCGTCGCGATATTCGAGGTAGTCGACGCAGGTGACGTCGACGAGCAGATCGAAGCCCCGCTCCTTGAGCCACGCCAGCGCGTCGAACGACAGGTCGGCCGGCACGACCACCCGGGCCTGGCCGCGGTACACGCTCGCGTCGAGGTTCCCGAACCGGTCCGTAAGGCCGGCGAGCACGTCGTCAACGGATGGTGATGTGAAGGGCATCGGTGGGGGGCGTGAGGAGGGTCAGGTGCGGGAGGCGATGGCCTCGGCCGCGGCAGCGAGTTCTCGCTGCAGCACGGGATTGCGGGAGGCGTCGATCGTCGCGTGGCCGGTGATTTCGACCAGCGATCGCTTCCGCAGCTGGCGGCCGACAGTGTCGAACTCGCGGCCAGTGATCGTCCCTTCCCGCTGGATCTTATCCTGGAGGTCGATGATCGCCTGGATCAACTGCTCGGGCCGCGGTGGGCAGCCGGGCACGTACATGTCGACCGGGATGAAGCGGTCGATGCCCTGCACGACGGCATACGTGTCGAACACGCCGCCCGTGCTGGCACAGGCACCCATCGAAATGCACCACTTCGGCTCGTGCATCTGCTGCCAGATCCGCTGCAGCACCGGGAGCATCTTCATCACCACGCGGCCGGCCACGATCATGAGGTCGCACTGCCGCGGGCTGAAGCGGAAGACTTCGGCGCCGAAGCGGGCCAGGTCGTGCTTGGCCGCACCGGTGGCCATCAGCTCGATGCCGCAGCAGGCCGTGGCAAAGGGCATCGGCCAGAGGCTGTTCTTGCGACACCAGTTCGCCAAGGAGTCGAGCCGGCTGACTACGACGTTTTCAGGCAACTCGATCCGTCCGCCGGATCCGGAAGGTATCACCGCCATCGGAAAACCCCCTTTCGCCAGTCATAGGCGAAGCCCACGATCACCATCGCGATGAACAGCATCGCGCCGCCGAAGACGAGTCCGCGGGATGAAACGAGGCCGCCCTGCACCGCGGCGTCGACCCCGGCCGCCGAGCGGCTCGCCACTGCCCATGGATAGAGAAAGAGCAGTTCGACATCGAACACGAGGAACGTGATCGCCACCAGGTGGAAGCGGACGTCGAACCGCCGTCGGGTGTCATGGACGGGGTCCATGCCGCTCTCGTACGGCATTTCCTTGACGGCGCCCGAGCGATGGGGGCCGACGAGGCTGGCGAAGACCACCAGCCCGACCGACACGGCCGCCGCGATCGCGACGAACAGCAGGACTGGCAGGATCGCGTCCATGAAAGCTCTGGGGCGGTGCGGAAGGGGGCGATATGCGTTTTTCGGCCGCGGAAACCGACTTCGTGAAATTCGTCACAAAGTCGGCCCGCAAAAAAGCCGGTGGGCGTTCCGCCCGCCGGCTCGGCCATGACCGTCACAGTTATACCGGCCTCGAATCCGGGCGACGAGTCGGATCGGTTTCCCGGGGACCAGCGATCAGCCCAGCCCGGTCCGGGGCTAGCCAAAGCGGGCCAGATGGCCGTGGATGAGGCCTCGATCAAAGGGGGTCTGCCGGCCGAGTTCGCTGAGCACCCGGTCGAGGTCGATCCCGTAGTGGTTCACGCGAAACAGGCCAACCTTGACGAAGGGCACCCCCGCCTCGAAGAGCCGCCACCAGACGAGTTCGCTGGGATTGTGAGGTGTGCGGCGGCTTTTTCGGATCAGCCGCCACGACCGGTAGGGTGCGGAGAGCGAGACGTGCGGCATGATCTCCCGCAGGGCAACCCGTGGGGCAGTCGTGGCGTCGTACAGCCCGGCGATTTGGAAACCGGCCTCAACAGCAGACCGCGACAGCCCGATCTCGAACCGTTCGACGATCTCCCGCTTCGTTGGCGCCGGCTCGACCGCGGACCAGAAGGTGTCGAACCATGCCGACTCGAGGAGCGGCCGGCGCATGGCGAAAAACCATGATTGCAGGTGCGGGATGCGGGGGCCGTTGCGGCCCGTCGGCTGCTCAGAGAGCACCATGCCCCAGAGGTCGGCCGCCGCCGTGCGGGGGTTGGCGAAGGCTGGGGCGAGGTCGAAGAGCGGTCCGTAGACGCTGTCGTTGACGCACACCACCTCGTCGTAGCCGCCGCGGTCGAGCGTGGCGAGGCCGTCTTTCCACGCCCCGAAATCGTAGCCCACATTGGGTCGCGGCAGGTAGTCATCGACGAGCGCTGCGAGGTCGCGCGGCAGGCGTCCGCCGCCGTTTGAGACGAGCACCAGCCGCGACGCGAGCCGGCGGTAGGCCCGAGCGGCGTGCGTCACATGCGGATCGAAGCGGCCGTGCGGGTCGAAGTGCGCGAGCACGATCGCGCGGCGAGCGACTGGCCGCTGCAACCGCAGGATCGCCTCGTCGCCGGCGGACTGGGCGGACATCAGGCCACCCGCCGCAGGACGGTGTCCTCGCGAAGCCGGGCCCGCAGCGACGCGAGCCTTCTGGTGGCGACGCCCTGCAAAGCCCTTCCGTCGAGCACATCGAGGATGTCGGGGATCGCCCTCAGGGTTGCCGCGGCCGCAGTCGTGGCGCCGGCGGCCAGCTGGCGCTCCGCGGTGCGGATGGCCGATGCGGCGTGCCAACGGACGCTCGCGGCGAGCGTGGCCTCGCGGATCGAGTCGGGCAGCGAGGTGGCGTTGATTCGCAGGGCACGGGCCATGTCGGGCCAGACCGCCCCGGATGCGAACAGGCGGGTGGTTTCGTTGGCCATGTGGCGGCGGTAAATCGCGAGCGACCTGGGTTCGTACCAGACGCGATACCGCGCGGCGATCCGCACCCACATCTCCCAGTCGAGGGCGTGACAGAGATCGTTACGGTAGCCACCGATAGACTCGTACGTGGTGCGGGCCACCACGGCCGCCGGCGTCTGGATCCGCTGTCGCTCGGCGATCGTCGGTAGCCAGTTGGCCAGCACGCCGGCGAACCACTTCTGTCGCGACGTCGTCTTCATGAGTCGGTCGCGATCGTCGACGATGCGGCTGCGGCAGAAGGCCATGCCAATGTCGTCGGCGTGGCGGAAGCCGCGGTCGATCGCGGCATAGAAGCCCGGTCGAACGGCATCGTCCTGATGGAGCAGGTGCACGAAGTGGCCGCGGGCCAGCGCGATCGCACGATTCCAGTTGCCGGCGAGGCCAAGCCGATGGCCATGCGACACCACGTTGACGCGGCCCGATGGATCGATGGACCGAACGAGCCGTTCGACGCTCCCGGGAGTCGAGGCGTCGTCGACCACGGTGATCTGCATCTCCGCAGGGGGCAGTGCCTGGGTCAGCACGGATTCCAATGAGTCGCGGAGTCTGGCGTCGGGCTCGAACGCGGGAATCATCACCGAAAACCGCGGCCTTGCGAGGCCGTCAGGCAACGGTTGGATGGGTGGCGGGGCCGCAACGGAGGCCTGATGCTGAAACGACATGGCGGGGGAAATAGCAGCCCCCGACCGGCACCGACAGACCAACCGAACGGCAAGGCGGCATCGCCAAACTGAAGAGGCCCCCTGAACGCCCAAATCGCCCAGCCCCTCACGGCTCACCCCGTCGGGTGGGCTTCGGGTGTGTGCGCGGGTTCACATGTTGCCGACGTTCATGCTCACGTAGGCACCCCACGGCCCGACGCCGACGCTCATGCCGGAGCCCTTCGCGTCGGCGAACGGCGGCTTGCCGCCTCCCTGGTTGCCACCACGGTAGGGAGAGAAGGAGGCGCCCGACTGGGCCGCGGCCGCGGCCGAGTTTGACGCTGCCGCCGTCGCCTGCCGAGCGGCCTGCGCCCGATCGACGAGCTGCTGGCGGCTCGAGTCGAACGCCGCCTGACGCTGCTGGAGGTCGGCCTTCTTCTGCTCGATCTTGTCGATCTCCTGCTGCAGTTGGGCGCTCGTCATCGTGACGACATTCGGCACGTCTTTGAGCACCTCAGACCGCTTGCTGTCGGACATCACGGAGAGATACTGGCCGACCCACTGCCGTGCATCCTTGGCCTCCGGGGTCTCCAGGAGCTTGAACTTGGAGTCGAGGTCTTCAAGCAGATACTCGAGCTCATACGACGACATCCCCGCGACCCGCTTGTTGAAGTCGGCCTTGATGTTGTGCACTTCCTGAGGCGAATAGATCTGCTGGGAGGAGAGCCATTCGCCCAGTTCGAAGATCGCCCGCCGCCACCGCTGGCTGTTCATGATCTCAGCCTTGCGAGCCAGATCGCCTTCATCGTCGTCGGCTGCCTTGGCCGGGGCGGCAGCAGCTTTGGCCGGGGCGGCTGGCTGCTGGCCGAAGGAACGAACCGGCGGCACCGCCGTGACGATCACCACGGCGGCGATCATGAAAAGTGAACTGCGTCGGGTAGGGTAGGTCATGATCGACTGCATGGTGCATTCAGGCTCTAGCGAGCCCCCTCGGTGGTTCCGGTGCCGGGCTTGCGGACGAGCGTTATTTTGACCTGCGGCATGTGCTCGCCGCCCACATGGGTCGGCAGCGACCGCCACAGGCACTTATCCTTGCCATCGTAGCTGTAGATGTTGAGCGAAGACGTCTGCGAGCCATCGGGCAGCACAGCCGTGGTCCGCGCGACCCACGAGCCGTCGTCCCGGCTCCAGGCCGCCTCGCCGTGCCCGCCGTCGGAACTGAAGACCCAGGAACGGATGCTCTTCGAGAGCGGGTCCCACCCGATCCGCTGCGTAACCTGGATCGCAGCGTCGGCGACCGCTCCGGGGGGCGTGATCTTCATGTCACGGAGTAGGAACGTGCGCGTCGGATTCCAGCGGGCACTGACCTCGATCTTCGGCTTATTCGCGGCGGGCTTGCCGGCGGTCGCCTCATCGACGGCCGTCCAATCGCCCACCATCCAATCGAGTGATGCGAGCGTCTCTTCGCCCGAGGCTTCGTCGCCCCGCGCCTCACGAAGCGCGGCCAACTTCCAGCTGCCTTCGTGGCGGACCCAGGTTGCCGAGAAGCGGCCGTGCAGCGGTGCGGTGTGGCCCGGCGGCACGACCTCGACGGTGCCGTCCTCGAGGGCGACGTCGGCGTCGAGGAACCGGAGTTTCGTCTCGCGGACGGCGATTTCCGGTTGGCCCGGCTTTGCGTCGCCCTCGGCGGCCGGTTCGAGCATGGAAACGGTGTCGCGGCCCTTCATGACGTTGCCCATGGCATCGACGATGTCGCCGTCCGGCGTCCAGAGTGCGGCGAGCGCCTTGCCGTCACCTCGCTCGAGCGCCACCTTGTAGGCCTGCCCGGCCTCCTGGATCGCCTTGGTGTCGGCGGCGAGATCAGCGCGGCCTGATGCCGGCACGATCGCACCGATGACGAGGGCGAGCATCGCGTGCAGCAGCGTGGCGGCCCTTTGGGAAGCGCGGGATTCCAGAAACGTCGGCATGCAACACCGGGCGGGTGAGGGATAAGGTCGATGCCCGCGTGCCACGAGCACATGGGGCGGATCGAGCCTCTGATTTTACCATGGACGGGTCGCTCAGGGAAAGCACGTGGGCGGCTCGTCTGGTAGGGTTTTCGGGATGACCGGTCACATCCCCCTGCTCGCCGACCTGGTCCGGCGGCCGAGCGTCAATCCGATGGGCCGCGACGTTTCCGGCCCCGAGTATCTCGAGGGTCGGGTGACGGACTTTCTCGTGCAGCGGTTCACGGCGCTTGGCCTGCCCTGGGCCCGGCAGCCGGTGTCGCCAGGCCGCGACAACGTCGTCGCCCGACTCGATGCCACGGTGCCGCGGGCCCCGGTCATCCTCTGGGATGCCCATCAGGACACGGTGCCGGTGGAGAACATGACGATCGAGCCGTTCGTGCCGGTCATCCGGGACGGGCGGATGTATGGTCGCGGCACGTGCGACGTGAAGGGGGGCATGGCGGCGATGATCGCGGCGGTCGAGCGGTTGCTGACGCATCGTGGCGAACGCGCCGCCACGGTTGTGTTCTCCGCGACCGTCAATGAGGAGTTCGGATTTTCGGGCGCCAGGGCTTTGGCCCGGCTCTGGGAACCGGCCGCCGCCGACGCCCCCGTGACGGATGCCGCGGCCCGCAAGGTCGTCGGCCGCCGTCCCGCCCTGGCCGTTGTCGCTGAACCGACGGGGCTCGACCTCGTGATGCAGCACAAGGGGGCAATCCGCTGGCGAATCCGGGTGCATGGACGTGCCTGCCACAGCGCTTTCCCCGAACACGGCAGCAACGCCATCTATCCGGCCGGCCGCGTGATCCTCGCGCTCGAGGCGCTCGCCTGCGACCTCCTCACGCGACATGCCGACCATCCCTGCGGCCCGCCCACCCTCAACCTCGGCACGATCCGCGGCGGCGCCGGTGTGAACCTCGTGCCCGACCTCACGGTGCTGGAAGTGGAGCGACGGGTGCTGCCCGGTGAGTCTCCCCACGAGGCGCGGGCCGAGGCGATCACTCGGATCGCGGCCGCCTGTGGGGACGCGAGGATCGAGCACGACGAGCCGTTTCTTGAGAGCGCCGGCCTTGCCGACGCGACGAGTGATTCGAAGGCCGCCGCATGGATCGAGAAACTCGCTGCGATGGCTCGCGTCCGCGGCGCTGCGGCGGCCCGCACCGCTGCCCGCTACGGCACCAACGCCAGCGTGTTCACGGCCGCAGGTGTGCCGAGCGTGGTGTTTGGCCCAGGCTCGATTGCCCAGGCCCACACGGCCGACGAGTGGATCGACCTCACCCAGGTCGGCACGGCCGCCGAAATCCTGGCGGCCGTCATTGCGACTGCGTGACGTCGTGGCATGGCACGGCGAGGGATGCCAGCATCATCATCCCCTCGGGCACGCCGCCCGTCAGCGGTTCTCACGGGCAGGCGGAGGGATCGGGGCGAGGATGGCGAGCCTCGGCTATCCTGCCGCAGCGATCCAACTCGTCCCGTCCCGCAGCCGGTGACCGCGAGTCTTTTCCGGCCGATTCAGGCTGGTACAACATCGCCACCACATACCCCAAGCACGGAGGAGTGAAAGCATGGCAGGCAAGATCAAAGTCAAGGGTCCGGTCGTCGACCTCGACGGCGATGAGATGACGCGGATCATCTGGCAGTTCATCAAGGACAAGCTGATCCTGCCCTATCTCGATCTCGAGATCCGCTACTACGACCTCTCGATGGAGAGCCGCGACGCCACCGGCGACCAGGTGACGATCGATGCCGCCAATGCCATCAAGGAGTGCGGCGTGGGCGTGAAGTGCGCCACGATCACGCCCGACGAGGCCCGGGTGAAGGAGTTCAGCCTCAAGAGCATGTGGAAGAGCCCCAACGGCACCATTCGGAACATCCTCGGCGGCGTGATCTTCCGCGAACCGATCATCATCAAAAACATTCCGCGGCTCGTGCCCGGCTGGACGAAGCCGATCGTGGTGGGCCGCCATGCCTTCGGCGACCAGTACCGCGCCACCGACGTGAAGATCCCGGGAAAGGGTACGCTCACGCTCACCTTCACGCCGGGCGACGGCACGAAGCCAATGGAGATGAAGGTCTTCGAGTTTCCGTCGCCGGGCGTGGCGATGGCGATGTACAACCTCGACGATTCGATCCGCGACTTTGCTCGGGCGAGCTTTCGGTATGGCCTGGCACGGAGTTATCCCGTCTATCTCTCCACGAAGAACACGATCCTGAAGGCCTACGATGGCCGGTT
>Ga0114960_10001021_pt1 | contig 23042 bp, 28 predicted proteins | sample C_130625_MF_Meta_FD_92637 | JGI IMG/M metagenome (GOLD analysis project Ga0114960, IMG submission 92637) | Freshwater microbial communities from Lake Croche, Canada to study carbon cycling - C_130625_MF_MetaG | ecosystem: Environmental > Aquatic > Freshwater > Lake | place: Lake Croche, Canada... | reverse complement strand
TCAATCACCATTACTAACGCTGCAGGTAAATCAAAGACCATTACCCCGGACACCCTAGGTACAACTTACGCTTGTGAGGTTACTGAAGAGAACCCCGACGCCGAAACATCCATAGCCCTGGACTATCTGGATGTTAACCTTTTACGTCCTCCTATTTGCTGCGATAACACTACCAATTACATCAATGTCTGCGAAGGAGTCGTCAGTTTCAGTAGTAGCTCCCTGGCCAGTGTATCTATGTATATAGACTCTTCTGGTCTTGCGTGCAGCTTGCCCGGAGAAGGAGAAAGTACTACACTAGACCTGGGTTACTCCTGGCTTAAAATAAGCTCTCCCGGGTTTGTCCAAACACACATAAAGGACAGCTCTATAACAATAAATGGAGGAAGCCTAGCTTACGGTACAACGCTAACCGACGAAAGCCTCACCATTCAAGAAGAGGGTGGAAATAACTCATATATATCTCCGTCGTTAATATCTGTAGGAAGTGAAGCAGGCGACTCTTCTCAAATGCTTCCAGGTTACATGACTGTGGGTAATGTCGCAGGAGCCTCAACGTCAGTGAATGCAGGGACCATAACCTTGGACGACGGTAACGGTAAAAGCAAAACCATCACAGTGGACACTTTGGGTACAACTTACGCTTGTGAGGTTACTGAAGAGAACCCCGACGCCGAGACCACCCTCTCGGTTAATATAGTTGAAGTAACCGAAATAACTCCCCCCTCATGCTGCGTAGACAACACAACAAACAATATCAACGTCTGTACTGGTACCGTAAGTTTTAGTGATACCGATGGAGCTTCTGTATATTTAGATACAGGGAATTTAATACTATCCGATGGATACAGTTCATCGACCCTAGCCGCTGCAGGCCTTACTTTCACCGGAGGAGACGGAGAATCTAGTACATATCTAGCCTCCTCAAGTCTGACTATAGGAGATACAAACATAACAAGCGGTAATATTAGTCTAGGGACATCGACATCTTTGTCCAACGATTACATAAGCGTAGGTAACGTAGCTATAAACGCAGAGAGCATGACAATAGCAGACGCTGAAGGTAAAAACGTATACATTGCTGTACCAGACAATAAGAGCGCCTGGTTCCAAGAAATATCTTTTTGCGTAGATGGTGTGACAAAAAAGGCATGGGTATTAATGACTACCCCTGAATAATTTTATGGCCGTTGTACTAAAAACAGAATGCTCTGGCGGCTCAGCTTGCGTAAGTAAACTAGCTGATGGCTCAATTGATGTCTGGTACAGGTTTATTTATTTAACGGGCTCAATTTGGGTCGATGACCTTGTTTTACCGGATGGCTCCATCGGCGGAGCTTATCGCTACCCAAGAGGACCTGCAGTAGGTTTATACCTAGTCAAAGCCGACGGTTCACATGAGCTGGTAGACACATATGATTTCCCCTGCACTCCAGACCCCTGGAATCATATTCCCTGTTTGTGTCTTTACCCAGGAAGCTGGTCTGCTTCTAAAAAAATAAATATACCTGCCGATCTTGTGGGTGCTTGTTGCGCTCTACCGGTTTTTTTTATTACGATCGACCCTTTTATTGATGGGTACGAGTGCGGCACCAACGGTGTCGTCGTAGAATGTCAGAGTGCGGAGACCATGGCTGTTGGCGTTCAAAGCTACGGTAATTTTACCACCATAGGCCTCCAGTCACTCGACTTGTGCGCGACTCCGCTTTAATGCTCAGGGATATCAATCACCGAACTCAGAAACTCCTGGTGATCAATCCACACAGGTTTCCCAGTAGCGTTATCAATAACCTGCCTGTAAAGTTTACCATCAGTACCCTTTCTGATGTTATGTACAAAGAAGTTCACAACACCGATCGTAGTAGCCTCAACTGTCTGAATCGGATCAAGCAATCCAAACTGACTTTCGTTAACTTCGCGAGAACTGTCTGGAATAGCCTCATTACTGCCGATACCTCCCATACCCATCTTCGTAACCTTGTGGGCAAGCATATATTGCTCCATAGGATTCACTCCCTCAATATTCTGAGCCAACGAGTTCCCCACAAAGACACTTTTTATCTGAGGTGTAAAAAAACCAGCATGTAGCCAGCTGAGATTCCTTTTCTGTCTCAGTTTGTTCTTAGCCTTGAATTGAATCTTCCCAGCGTCATGTTCTATATGCTCTTTGATATAATCTTCAGTACCGAGGAACTTGGAAAATACAACATTATCACGATCATCAGGAGCAATCTTACGACCAAATACAGCCAATAATTTTTTAGAAGCATCCAGCAGAATCTGAGGAGTAATAAACGTAGAGGGTGTGCCTGTAGTCCTTCCCATGACGCTCGCATCGAGCTTCATATGCTTAAAATATTCTTTTAGTTTAGTTATTTTTTCTTGTTTACTTAAGCTCATATTCAGCTATATTAATATGTAACTCGCAAAAAAACAACCTATCTAATGACATTTGAATTCGATTACGACACAGAGACAGACCAAATCACAATAGTGTATGACGGTTCCTGTGTACTTAAAGTGGATTTTGATGGGGAGAGACCTATCTTCAGAAACTTCGATAAAGTTGGAGATGAGGATCTAGAGAATATCCTGAAGAATCTTTGCAGGTCTGCTTACAATGTGTTAGCTTAGCAGCTCATGAACACATCTGAAAGAAACAGACCCTCATGGGATGAGTACGGTATGCTATTGGCCTATGCCGCCTCTAGCAGATCACCTGACCCTTATGTAGCTGTAGGAGCAGCCGCCTTTAGATCTGATAGATCAACAGTGTCCACAGGTTACAACGGCTCAGAATCCGGAGTAGAGATCGACTGGAGTGATAGAGAAGCCCGACGCCCTTTTGTTGTTCACGCAGAACGAAACTGCCTTAAATACGCCAAACTAGGCGAACCCTATTATCTTTACGTTACACTATCTCCGTGTTTGAAATGCTTATCGTTGGCTGTCCATCATGGAGTTAAAGAAATAATCTACGACAAAGTGTATGACAGGGACACTGAAGCTTTGACTCAAGCCTCAGAATACGGCATCACCCTTCGTCAGCTATCCTTACCTCATGAATACCTCAAACATATCCACAACCCCTTTTGAGCTATCTCATAAGGCATTTATCGGAGGATACACGAAGAAGACTAACATAGTACTTCACGGATCCTTATCGAGGACGAAGTATTCTTTCACAGCAGCTCAGAACACTGAAGCTCACCTGATGCAGAACTGGAACATAATGGCAGACAAGTACGCTGGTCATTATGTGATAGGAAGAGACGGTACCATATACTCTTGTATATCTGAAGACTACTGGACCAACCATCTGGGCAGTCACAAGAAGTTCTCAGAATTAAACAAGAGGACCATATCCATCTTTCTCTGCAACGAACTATATCTAGAAAAAGAAAATAGTAAATATTACGCCTTTGGTTTTAACAAGCCTCACAACATGTACAAAGGTAAAGTATTTGAATATCCCTTCATGGGTTATAATTACTGGGCCGACTATGATGAGACCCAGATAGATAGTCTGGGGTTACTTCTTAAAGATATCTGCGATAGACAAAAGATCAGCGCCTCATTCAAGAAAGCTACAGCCAAATACTCCCCAAACTCTGTTAGTAGTGCAGGCATTCTATCTTGCTCTAACCTGAACGATAGATCGTATAGCCTACCTCTTCCTGAGTGGGTCTCTAATAAGCTCGAGGCTTGCGGTTTAACCTCAGTGGAATAACTAGCGCGAAGGCAAGATTTAAATTTCCATCAAAAAAATTTAAAGTCTTGTAGGCAAAACCCTGTTTTTGCTAGTATAAACGTTCGGTTAGGTCCTTGAGAAAAACCCCATATGAGTAAAGAATTCCTATCTAAAATTGTCCATTATCGTACATATGCGAAGTACCTCCCTGAAGAATTCAGGAGAGAAACTAAAGAAGAAACTATCAAGAGGAACATGGACATGCATGTGCGAAAATTTCCAGCACTCGAAGCAGAAATTTCTAAAGCTTACGAGCAAGTATACTCTGAGTGCGTTGTGCCAAGCATGAGAAGTTTTCAGTTTGCTGGAGAAGCTATTGAAAGGCGCCAAAACAGAATTTTCAACTGCTCATTTATTAACATCACAAAATTCAGAGACTTCGCCGATTTGTTCTATATGAGCATGAGCGGTGTAGGTGTAGGCTTCAGCGTAAAGAAGCGTCACATCAATCAACTACCAACTATTCAAGAAGGGGTTGTAGAATCTCCGTACATCATCGCAGACTCTGCTGAAGGCTGGTGCGATAGCTTGCTGGAACTGTACAGAAATCCTGATAGGCAGTTTGATTACACAAACATTCGCCCAATGGGTACAGCCCTAAGCACTGGAGGTACAGCCAGTGGACCCAAGGCGCTAATCAAGATGCATGCGAATGTGAGAGCCCTCCTAAGGAAAGCTGAAGGGCGACAACTGACTTCCTTTGAATGTCATCGCATCTGTTGTTTGATTGCGGACTGTGTAGTTGTTGGAGGTGTACGCAGGGGAGCCTTGGTCAGTTTGTTCGATCCTGAAGACGAAGAAATGCTAAATTGTAAAGCTGGTGCATGGTGGGAAAAGTACCCTGAGCTTGCACGCGCAAACAACTCTGCCGTGGTACGCAAAGACGATCCTGAGTTTGCGGCTAAGGCAAATTATATCATTCAGGCCTGCTTTGATGGTGGGCAAGCTGAACCAGGACTGCTCCTTACAAATGATGACGATCTTGGAACAAATCCATGTTGTGAGATTTCGCTGAAATCATACGGTGTTTGCAATTTGACAGAAGTGAATGCCGCCAAATGTCTCAGTAAAGAAGATTGGTTGAAGGCTGTAGAAGCTGCAACAATTCTAGGAACACTACAGGCCGCTTACACAGACTTTAAATATGTACAGCCTGAGTGGAAAAAGAACGCTGACGATGAAGCTTTGCTAGGTGTCAGTATTACCGGACAAGCTGAAGCTCAAGCTATCCTTACTGCAGCTAATCTCCGAGAAGGTGCAGAATTATCTGTCAAAGTAAACAGGGAATGGGCAACTAAGCTTGGGATTAAACCAGCAAAGAGAATTACAACAACTAAACCTTCTGGAACTAGTAGTTCATGGCTAGGTACAACCGCAGGAGTACACGCCGGGCATGAGATTCGTTACATTCGCAGGGTGCGTATGGACAAGACGAGTGCTCTAGCAAAAGCCTTGGCCAAGAGATTTCCTGCATTTGTTGTGGAAGACCCGTTCAACAGTAATGACATCATCATGCAGGTACCTATCAAGCTGTATGATACTACTCTACTCAGAAGTCAGGAAACAGCTGTGCAATGCCTTGAGCGTGTGAAGAAGCTCTATGTTAGCTGGATCGTTCCTGGCCATATCGAGGGAGTGAATACACACAACATTAGTCTCACGATCAATTATCATGAGCATGAGAAGGAAGCCATCAAACGCTGGATGATTGAGAATAAGGATGCTTACTACGGAATCAGCCTTATTCCTTACGACGGGGGAGATTATAAATACCTACCCTACAGCCAGCCTCCACATCCTGAAGTATTCGAAATACTTGATAAGTCTTTCAGTCAGATCGCTGAAAACTTTGTCTTCGAGGATATCAAAGAAAGAAAAGATAACACGGACTTTAAGGGTGAAATTGCCTGCGCTGGAGGAGCCTGCACCCTGGATTAATCTAATCCCGTCGAATTCGAGGGGGTTGGCTGATGGCTAAAAAAAGGTCTGGTTTTCCCTTTCGGGAGCCAGGCCTTTTCTTGTACTAGACAACTCAATAGAACCCCCAATGCTCAAAGAACATCTCACCTTGCCTTTGAATAAATATATTCACAGGGGTGACCTTGTGCTTTAGGATCAAGCCATCCATATCCATTGTGGTTGGATGGGTGATGAATATGTCTGCTTTCGTTGAGAGACCCATTGCCTTGGTGGCTTCGGTAATCACAACCATATTCTCTAGGAATATGTCTAGCTCCTCAGGATCGTCACAATCTCGAGAATCTATTTGTTTGTGTCCTAGCTTTCTAGGATAGTCCAAAAGAGCAGAATCTACATCCTGCCCCTTTCGCTTAACTAGCACTGCCACTCTTTCCACAGCCCTCCTCCCTTCTAGCTAGCTCGTTTGGAGCCTCCCAAGGCTTTTTACCGTTTCCTAGCCCACCGCCTGCCATACGCTTAACCATCACCGATACATTCCGTGTGGTCTCGCTGCGTTCCATGGAATCCATGGAATCCTGACGGTCGGGTCGACGCCTCAGAGCGTATACAATATCTGCAATATTTACCGGGTTCATACTGGGTTCATTTTAGTTTGTAGGTTAAATGAAAAGACTGCCGAGATAGCAATCCTATTCAAATTATTATACCAGAAATAATCGAATTTATTTACCAGGGTTCCTGGCTAAAAAGAGTAGTTTCTGTTATACTATAATCAAGCCAGGTTTATAGTATGCAAGCAAAGCCACTATTTCTAGTATATGTAGAGCACCCTATGTGTAGCCTCGATTGCGCCGACGCGGTACTTGATGTACTGAAAAGCTCAGGAAAATACGAAGCACAGCTAGTGGGCCCTGGTAGTTTTCCCTACATGGTAGTTACAGAGAGCTCTCTAGCCAAAGCCTCTTGTCTTGTGGTCCCTGGAGGATTAGGTGACGCAGATCAGTATGACGATTCATACCTACGTAGAAGCAGCAAGGAGATTAAAGCCTATGTAGCTTCAGGGGGAAGGTATCTAGGTATATGCGCTGGCGGATATTTTGCAGGCCATCATTATATGGACATCTTACAAAAGGATACAAAAGCAGCTCAGTACGTCAGAAGAAAGGATGCTACTATAGTTCACGAGAACCATGACGTTGTAACCGTAAACTGGGACGGAGAAGAGAAGGCTATGTTCTTTTATGATGGCGCGGCCTATGTACCAAGAAAGGGCTACCTAGAGATATCTGGAGAGATAATTGCCAAGTACCAAAACGGCGATGCTGCTGCCATAATACAGAACTACAAAAAAGGATACGTGGCAACAATAGGACCACATCCTGAGGCACCAAAATGGTGGTTCTATTCTCAAACCAGAATACGTCACAGATGGAGAGACTGCGTACAGCACGACCTTTTGTTGAGCTTTGTAGACCGTCTATTATTTCGCTAAAACGCTTGCAAAGCTCCCCCGGCTTAAGCTATATTCACCAATTATGAGTATAGCAACAAAGACAGGAGACACTGGAACCACAGGCTTATTGTACGGATCAAGAGTAAGCAAGACAGACAAACGTATTGCTGCTGTTGGAGATATAGATGAGCTGAACGCAGTCATTGGATTAACCAAAGCCTCCCTCAGGAAGATTGTAATGAGCGCCCATTACACCAGGCTGTTAGAAAGCATTCAGAGAACCCTTACATATTTTATGGGTGAGATCGTAGCTGAATCAGATAAGCGTAAAGACTACGCCAATAAATTCAGTTGCGTAACCAAAGAAAATTTGCAAAGCTTAGATATAGAGATAACCAGCCTAGAGAAAGACCCCAACACAAAACAGACAGACTGGGTAATGTATGGAGCCACCGAAACAGGGGCCTTGTTCGACCTAGCATCCAAAGTCTGTAGACGAGCAGAAAGGTCTTTTTTAGCCACAATAGAAGAATCCGACGAGGCAGCCTATAGACCCACACTTTTCCAATATATAAACAGACTGAGCGATCTCCTTTATCTGCTAGCTAGATACTATGACAACTTTCTGCAGAAAACAAAAACAAACCCCATATATAGCCATGAGTAAATCGACAAAACCCAAAACAACCGCGCTCACACCAGCTGAAGCTAAAGCCTGGACAAAAGAGTTAACAAAAGCCAAAAAGAGCGCCTGTTCAATATCCAGCGATAAATGCACCAAGACAAAAAACCAAAACGCAGTTGATAAATCCAACGTAGTTTTGGTTGTTGGAGACGCCTTGGACTCTACAGCAATTTATGTCGGAGGCGTTAAAATCCAGGGAGTCCTGCACGCCACACTGGATTTTAATCCAGATGCAGGTTTTCCAACACTGCACCTAGAGATTCTCAACCCTGTTGTGAAAGAATATAAGTAATATTTTTTAGTTCATATACTTTTTCCCAGCCCATAGTCCTAGCGATTATGGGCTGGTTTTTTGTTGTATAATGGCATATAATACTATATATGCCATTTTTATTACTAGTCTCATTCTCAGCATTATTCGTTGCCGGATGTGCTGCATTTTTCAGTATTAAAGGACTCATCGTCCTGTTCTCAGGCAGCGCCCTAGCCATAGGTATTATGGCCAGTAGCCTAGAAATCGGAAAGCTTGTGGCTGCTAGCTTTCTTCACACCTATTGGAGCATTATGAGTAAACTACTTCGGCTGTATCTTTGTATCGCTGTTCTTGTACTCATGGGAGTTACCAGCCTTGGTATATTTGGGTTCCTAAGTGGGGCCTACCAAGTTCACTCAGCCGCCACAAACTCAGTGGACACCAAGATAGAGGCTTTGCAAAGCGAACAGGCTACTGTGAGCAAAACAATAGAAGAAAGCAGTAGTAGAGTAAAAGCTCTAGTAGAACTCAGGACAGCCCAGGAAGAGAGAGTCAAAACAGCAGGCAACTACAAGGCCCCCAGAGATGCTGCATATAAAGCTATAGCTGAAGCCAACGAAGAGATTCAAAAGAAAGAAGAGTCTATAGGTAGAGATAGGGATAGAATTATCGAACTAGATAAGAGCATGTCTTCCCTGAAGATTTCTTTGAATGATAACACCGACATAGGATCATTTAAGTTCATTGCAGGTGCCCTAGACACGAATGTCGATACCGCCGTCAAATATTTCATATTTATTCTTATAGTTGTATTTGATCCCTTGGCTGTAGCTCTTGTACTCTGCTGGAACAAGCTAATCTCCATGAGAGCCCTCAAACGTAAATTGGAAGAAGAGTCTCTTGAAAGATTGCTGTCTCAGTCTTTAGCTGAAGAGGGGCCTTTAAAAAAAAAGATTAACGTAGAAATTGAGGAGGTCAAAACAACTCCTATTATAAAGCTCTCTCCTAGCGTTAGCGCAAGTGCGCCTCCTCTAGATATTGTAAGTAGCCTGCCCATAGGAGACGCAGAGGCTTACGACTCTTTAGAAAATGATTCCAACCCTTTGACTCTTTCGGAAGAAGAGAGAAACTCTGAACTAGCCACGAAAAACAAAACCGCAGGCAGTCACGACTCTGTAATCACCCATCAACGATTAATCACTGAGCGTTATCTGTAATCACTAACGGCTAAAAAAAACACACAGCCCAGGGATTGAACCCAGACTGTGTGTTGTACTACCGCCACTTGTCATCAAGGAGGTCGAGGCTCCCCTTAAGGGACCGGATTCTCCAACAGATGCAGTGGCGCTCAAACCACCCACCAGGGCCCGGGAGCGTGTAAAACGCCCCCAATACCCTGTTCTTGGGTAGGAGTGTCGAGAGCTTCTCGACACTCCACTTAAAGAGTTTCTTCGCCATAATACTCCTTTGTTAGTCTAGTCTCGGAATCGCGCTTCCAACTCCACCAAAGCGCTAACCGCTCCGGTCCTGTCAGCTGCATCCTCTGCAGCCTCCAGAAGCTTCCTGAGCTTCCGGTTCAACTGTTTGCCTTCTTTCAGGGCAGCTAACAGAATTTTCGCCTCCTTTTTGGGGAGGTCCATGATGGCCTCAAAGAGGCCGTTACTGAGTTCAGTCATAGTTGAACTGATCTTACCTTTTCTAGAGGTAGTACGATTGGGACGATCAAGCCCAAAAGACCAATCAACACTGTATCTTCATTATGAAGATGAGAGGTAGAGCGTTTCGAATCACCCTACCTCTCATGACTTGTACTTTGTACTCGTCTTCAGTGCCTTTCGGCAAAGCTTTGAATCATCAGCTATAGAGCCTTCTGATTCATAGTATTATCCCACAATACCTGTCAAATATACAGGGGGGGGTTACTTGTGAGTTACGTCCTCAAAAGTCATTAATTGCTCTAGAGTATTGAGCCACGCCTTTTCCTCACTCACGGTCTCTAGCCCACATCTCAATATTCTCAATAGATGATTAGCCTCATCTACACTAGTAACTCTACTCATTAGCTGTAGAGCCATTCTATCGATAGCATCCAGGTCTCCATCTTGCGCAGCCCTAGCATTCGCTATGAATTGAAGCTTTGCCTTGCTGACAAGCTCAATAGAAGTCTCTCCTGCAACCCCAGCCAGATAGCAGATTATTTCATCCAGCTTTTTCCTAGATACTGGTGACCCAGAGGCTTTCTTATACTTTTCAGATACTAATGCAAGCCTCAGCTCTTCTTTGTCTGTGACATCCTTTAACTTAGCGGCAGGGCTATTTATCAACCACTCAACAGCTATGTCGTAACCATATTTATTGTATACACAATACCAGTCCAGCTCGTCTATGGTAGGCACTATACCCAATACATCTATATATGCTCTACGGATTATATAGGCATCATCCGTATATACCCCAGGGAACAGATCGCCTGACGACAATAGAAGAAAAATCAATAATATACATATTGTTCTCTTCATACTGCTTCAGCTATTTAACCGGAGGATTTAGCACATTTGGATTTTCTTCAAAGGTAGTCACGATAAATTTGCAAAGCTCAGAACGAACAATATCACTCTTATCGAACGCTACGCTATAGATCCCAAACTTCTGGGCGTCTACTGTATTAAACATGTTTGCGCACTTTTCAAATCCTCCCTGTTTATGTTTGGGAAGATCAGACTGATTAGGATCAGCGCAAAGAATCATTTTAGTAAATTTGCCTATACGAGTCATGAGAGTCTGGATTTCGTTAGCTGTAAGGTCCTGACATTCATCTATGATGATAAATCTGGCAGTCCAGCTAGCCCCACGAACAAAGTTGATAGGCTGATAGATGAAGCGATTTTCTGTCTTGAGTTTTTTAACATCAGAGGCAGTAAGCAGCTCCTCAAGCTTATCTTCAAATGGTCCCATATAAGGCCCATACTTACCGTCGATGTCTCCTGGAAGATAACCCAACTTAGAATCAGCTGATTCTACAGCAGCCCTCACGAACACAAGGTCAGAAACCTTCTTCTTGTTCATAAGATCCAATCCAATACGCATAGCGCAAGTTGTCTTAGAACTGCCTGCAGGACCAGAAAGAAATATAATCCTACTGTCTCTGCTTGCACCCAATTCGAACAAGGCTTGTTGCTTCTCTGTCCATGGAAGCTCCCTGAGTTTTAGTTCGAAATCTATCTTTTCCCGCTGATAAACTTTAGGGCTAGTATCAGGCTTCTGGGGTGTTTTAGGTTTTGCCATATAGCCCCATTATAGACTTAAACCTCTTTAATATATAGCTAAAACTTTTCGAAGCCTCCACCAGTCTTTATATCCCAACGAACCCACAGAGGGCTCTAGATTTATAGAATAGTTAAATATAGTTATTCGGGAGGAGGCTGAACCTCACCATTGAGGGCGTACACATCGAAAGATCGATCTTCTCCACGCCACTTGATAGCAGGTCCATTATCGTTGTGTAGTTCTCCAGCCTCGTTGAGATGTACCTCTAAAGGGCGGTGCTGCACAAAAGCTACCTTATCATAAGGAGCCCACCAGCCAACAACGCTAGCCAGATGCATCAAAGAGTTCAATGAAGCTAGCTCAGGAACATCGCACTCCTCTTTCACAAAGTCACAATAACCCAGCCAGCTAGCCTCGTGAAATCCGTACACCTGTTCTTCAATAGCTGCGTACAACTCCTCTGCAGTAAATTCAGCTCCTTCAGGGATATCAAGATGCTCCAGTTTGGATAGATCTGTGTCCTCAGGGAGACGCTTGAAGATCACCTGAGCTTTCGCGCACTCCACAGGGTTATTGAATGGTCCAAGAAAGCTCTTAGGAGGTTCGGCTAGTCCAGCATCTTTGTAGGCGGCCTTGATAGCTTCCATAGCCTCCACCATGATTACGGGAGCTGTAGATAGCCCGATCTTGGTCCACTTGAGTCCGTAGTCGATTAGTTTGTCTGTCTGTTCTTTGGTCAGTTCTGTGATCATAAATTAAACATTTAGAATGTGTCTGAGTATACCCACCTTTACGTTAACAGGTCTATATAATTTAAGCAACTTTTCTAGCTCACACAATAAAGCCAGGGGAGCAACCTCAACCATGTCTCTATAGCACTCCATCTGCAGAGCATGAAATTCATATTTTACAGGTCTAAGCTTCATGGTATTTATTCTGTAAATCCTTAGCCTCTTCAAGACTTATATCGAGGCCTGCCAGCTGAAAGGCTAATTTTATTTTATATTCTCGTAGGTAGTTGCTACCGTTCCTCAGGTAGACAGGATTAAAAACTAGGCCACGGTCCTCAAACATCTTAATCCACACCTGCCGTCTACCGTAGAAGCCGTCCACTACATCAGAACAAAACACGAGCTCGAAATCTACTCTACTGTAGTGGTAGATATGCATCTGCAGTTCGAACAGTACCTGCCTAAATTCTTTAGCTGCCTCCATGAAGTCTGCGATACCTAGAGCCTCAAAAACCTCCATAACCTCCGTGACCACACACTTAAACGACTGTCTAACTCCACCGAACAATTCTTCGTATATCCTAGATGCCCTATAAATAGACTCACCCATCTTACTTTTTGTTTAGACTATTCTCTATACCTACCGGTATGAGCGTCCTGGGTGCATGTATCTTAAACCCACTAGGTTTATGTGTAAGCCCTACATAGTTATTGTTCAGTAGCGAGTCTACCTTAAACTCTTTCGAATAGTCACTCAGTAGCTCTCCAAGTATCTTATGCTTGGCTCCATAGTCGTTGTTATCCGACTTCTTCTTAGCTTCTATAAGCTTCTTTAGCTGCAATGATTTCGCCAGCTTTACAATATCTGTCGAAATCAGTGACATAACTATTTAGTAAAAGCCTTTTTAAGCTGAATGAACACCTTGTATACAGGAGTTCCGATATCTTTCAATAGCGCTGACACCTCGCTAGAAACTAGAGGGAAAGAGTATGATGGAATGATCTTTACAGGCTTGATGAAGTCTTCTTTTTCTTGCATGGGTATGAATAGGTTAGTACAGGCATTATACCTGGGAATGTAGAACTAAAGCAAACCTAGAATTAGCCTAGCATTAGTAGTCTGTAAAGTTCAAAAATAGTCTGCCTGGAGTTTGACTATCCACAGAGTAGCCGAGAGCTACAGCCTTCTTTAAAGTACTGTACAAATCATCCACAGAGGAAGCCTCTGAAGTATACTCAAAAGAAATGTGCTTAGGACTGAGCAGCCTACCGATATTCTCTTTCTCAAGATACTCGAACAGGCCCAGTAATAGTTTACAGCTATTGACACCTAGGTGAACCTTGAAGACCATAACCTCACCTACCTCTTGTTCTTTTAAGACCGTAGCAATAGGCGAAAAATGGCAACCGACGTCATCAATATATTCTACACCATCAAACGATATCGCTCTTCTGACCTTTGTGACGCCTGACCTCTCAGGCAAAGAGTTTAAAATGTGCTCATTATCGTCAACAACGAGCCCTACACAATCTTCTCTAGAGAAGATTACGATGTCGTCGAAGCTGGATGAGCCTATCTTTATAAAGTCGAAGTATTTCATAAGTTAAGAGAATAAAGCTAGCCAGCCATCCTGAGTCTTACTCCAGTCATAGTTGTCCCTGGCATATTGCTGAGCTTCCTCACAAGCAGCTCGATACACCATAGGGTTTTTATGCTTCACCAGAGCTAGCCTAGCGTCAAAGACAAACTCATCATCAGGTGTACGACATAATACACCAGCACTACCGTCAAAGTAGCCGACACCAGAAGACACTACCAGTCTTCCTGCAGCAGCTGCCTCCATGGCAGGTAAGCCACAAGCCTCATAGTTCGAGGTAACTAAAATAGCGTCGACCGTCTCATAGTATCCAGCCATACATAGGTGGTTCACGTTAGGATGCTTCTGATAAGATAATCCCATATTGTTCAACACCTCAGGCACAAGATAAGCTCTCTTACAGTCTGTGTTATCACTCATTGGATGATAAGAGGCTCCTGGGTAGCCTACAGTCCTAAGCTTCTTCGCTATTGGTGCGTAGTAATGATCAAAGTCTAACCCATTACGTACCACCACAGGAACCCTCTTGATACCTGCCTGTTTACTTACAGCAATCAAGGCTGGGTTAATCACCGCATAGGCCTTAACTTTATCAAAGACCCAGGACCCTGAATTCTGCACTCCTCCAACAACGTCTCTTTCAGCGTGAGCTATGGTAATTATTCTTTCAGGCTCTACACCATAGGCCATCAATCTCACAACAGCTTCTGGCGTGGTTACGAATGTTTCAAACTTCTTTTTCAGTAGATCGAACTCGAGCTGAGTGTGATGCTGATAGAAGTCTAATAGATGTGCGTATATACCATGAGTATAGAACCTCTTGATCAGTGCATGATGTATTTGTCCAAACGCCCACTGATTCTGTGTATAGAATAGTACAGAATTTTTATTCATCTAGGGTATATGGTTATACGTACAATGATTTGTAGTTTAAACCAAGACCATGTAATGGACGGTTATGGTCCTCATACCAACCAGCTCCATTAAAGACATCCCTAAAGTCGTCAAATGCTCGCTCGAACTTAGGTTTCACCCCAGCTAATGAAAAATTATCCTGAGCGAAAGAGATCATCTTGGCTCTATCTATAGTATCCACAAGCCTGATAGCTCTGAGTATGTCTCCCATGGTGTTGCACCTAAAACCGTTAACGCCATCCACGATATACTCCGTCATGGCACCGCTATCTGTACACACAGGTACACAACCACTAAGCATCATCTCTACAGCTGTACCACCAAAAGGCTCCCAGTATGTACTGAGCAAAAAGCCGAACTTTGCCTTACTCATAAGGTCTTTCCTCATCTCTACGTCAGCGTAGCCGAGGAACTCCACATGGTCAGGCCAGGACTGTAGCCCTACATCAGCAGGGCCTCCCTGTCCACAGATCTTCAACTTAACTCCAAGTCGCTGAGCAGCGTCAATAGCTAGGTCTACTCCCTTATTACCTCCGATTCTACCTATATACAAGGCCCAGTCTTCCCTTTTATTGATTGTGGCAAAATCTCGAAGATCAAAGTAATTAGGAACGATCCTCCAATACCATTTAGGGTTACAGTAGGAAACACCCTCTGTGCCTACATACGCAGCCTTTAACGGATAAGACTCATAACACCTATAGTCAGCAAATGCCCAACCCGAACCAATACCTGGCTCAACAACGATAAGGTCTTTTTGGTAATTGCAGTTTTGGGCAGCTTCTTGTACACCTCCCCAGAAGGCTAAAACTAGATCACCGCGCTGTTTACGTTTAATGATCTCAGCTGTGGCTCTAGCGTTAAAAACCTTGTGAGCATGGTCGTCACTAGCGTGTTTAAACTGCTTCTTTTTCCAATTATAGGTGCCGTAAGACTTTTCAAGAATAGCATCATCCGTCACAGTGACTTGCTCTGCTGCGTCGGTATCAGACAGCTCGTGTCCGTAGTGAACTACTCTATAGTTGGGGTCGTCTTTAAACATTGCGCAAAACTTACGAACTTTCTGAGTGAAAGCGCAAGCTACATAATCTGCGTTTGTGATGGTGTGAGGTACCCCTAACGCGTGAATCGTTGTCATATTAAGTGATGGTTAATCCTAATCTTCGTCAGCTTCAGGAGAACTCTTTCGACCATCAGAATGTCTAGACGTTCTAGGTGCCCCATATTCTCCGTAGATATAAGTACCGTAGCGTTCGTGATTATGATGACAAAGACCATTCAGTCTGTTCTCCATGAAATCATAGATTAGTTCGCCGTCAGCGTTAGAGCAATCAGGAAAAACAACGTTCTCATAATACTCTTTAGTAGCTAGGTGATTCTGATCACTCCATGCAGGAGTAAAGCATAGTTTAACACCATCGACCTCTTCTTCTGCGAACTGGTGCTTGCCCCCCTTGTAGCCATCCCACCACATGAACGTGGGGTGATTTCTACGCACATTAAATCTGAGATGTTTGATATGCTCGTTCTTCTCCATCAGGGCAATCATATCTAATACAGGAATCTCTCTATGAATATGAATGTCATGCTGTAGTACTAGGATGTACTTTGTCTTTACTTTGCTTACAGCGTTCTTGAGAGACCTGGTTAGATGTCCCCACTCAAGAGCTTTTACAGTCTCGATGTTTTTGAACTTGGAAGTATCGATGTACGCTTGAAGATTCTCGAAATATTTATTGTAGGTCTTTTCTTTTTCTTCAAATCCTTCAGCACCTGGTTTAATTTTGTCGTGAGAAAGCAAGATGGGTGTATCGTAACTAATCCCTGTCAGTTCTAGAGATTCGATCACTTCTTTCATAAAAGTGATTTCTGGGTGAGATTCTAGATAGCTGCCAGAGATAACGACCGAAAGAGGCTGCACCTTAGTTATATCAGGGAGAGATATGTCTTGGTTAAATGTATAGTCCTCAGCGTTCAAACGTATACTATGAGTATCCACAGCAGTCAACACTTCTTCAAAATCTTCCATACTGTATAGTTTAAGTAAGTCATTACGCATCTCTTCAGGCTTTTTCATAAAGTAATGGTTTATTATGAGTCTGTTGCCGACAACGTCGTCTTCTTCGGTATTACGAAAAGACTGCCACGCATAGCCTGTTTTAAAATTTTTAAGTTTAAATTGATTGACTGGAAGCGTATGATAATACTTGGCAAGCTCCAAGTTGGTCAAGTTCCAGCTAAACAAAGAAGCCTGCTCCCAGGTACCCTCTGTATCAAATTTAGGTTCGTTATGAGGATAGCAATACCAACTACGCAAAAATTCTTGCGTATTCCTCGAGTTATCACATATAAAAAAACCTGTATTAGGCTTGTTGGGGTTAAAGGGATGATCATTACAGAAAAATACTCCTTTATCGTCAACAATATACTTTTTAAGAAATTTGTCGATGCTGGTTGTTGTATTAAAGAATGCGTCGGAGTCAATATATACTACTCTATCATATTTTGAAAGCATATGGTGCGTAGCTATAATTTTCGCCCAAGCCACAAATCTAGCTGCACCTGTAGAAGGGTTCCGACAGCACCTTGGGGAGGGACTACCGGAAGAGTCGCACGGTTTAACATAAATGAAAGTGTAGCCGTTTGCTTGCGCATATTTGTAATTACCGTAGGCAGCCAGACTAATATAGCTGGTTAGATCCTTACCAGGATCGCGGTTGTCGCACATCAATATCAATGTACGCGGGCTGTTTGTATCGGTCATATATATTTTATGGAATTATTTTTAACTGCACCAAAATTATTCCAACTCTTCACCATAAGCTGTAACTGTTCTTTGCTCATGACTCGCACGTCAGCCAATCTTTGCATAACTGCGTATACCTGCTGTCGTAAACTCTTCCCTAACCTGTCTCCAGCGGTCTTCTCTAATGTCTAAATTAATGACGTGGACATTACTCAATATTTCATTAGTAGTCATAGGTTATCGTGGAAGCATATACAGCCAATTCATTTTGACTGGACGCTTTTCTGTGCGGATTAACTCTTTATTTTTTTGGTCTAGTTCTATGTGTGCAGGGAGCGCCTCTAGGTTTCTTGTGAGGGTGTCTGAAATATTTACCATGTAGTGCGTCTTCTCGAATCTAGAAATTAATATAGTTGTAACGTCAGGCACATTAAAATCATGAACTTCTACTATAATTGTGGTATAGATCAATTCAGGTATTTGAGCAATATCTAATAGTTGAGATTCAGCCCCCTCAATATCCATCAACATCCACGGATTTTTTGCTTTCTGTAGGTAGCTAGAGATCTTTCCTGCAGAACTATCTCTTGAAAAATGGTATTCTGTTATGTCGTTCTCGCGACAAATGTCACGAACCAGCTCAGAGCATTCAGGAGCTATATCCAAAAGAACCAGCTGACAGTCTTTGTTTTTAATTCCTACACCTGCACCATAATAACCATCACCACAACCAACATTTATAAACATGTCGTGCTTTTTAGATAATTCTGAAGATAAAGCTAAGTGTAAAGGCTCTTCGTAAGTACCTAACCATTTAGCCATAATATCTCCACCCCACCAATGTGTGCTTGGAAATATAATTAATCCTGAAAAGGGGCCACGTAAAACTTTACTTTTGCAGTACGCCTGCAACTGTACTTGTGCATCGCCCATGCTAGCTATGGTTTTGTCTGTAGAATATTTCTCACTGATCTTTTCTACATGACTCATGATTTCTGGAAACCAGTCAATCCCATACATTCTTTGTGTATCCCGATAAATGATATCATACTGGTTGGTAGTAGCCTTGCCTGTCACATGATTAATTAGTGGTCTGGCACACTGCAAGTCGTCATCAGAAAAGTTCAATTTGATTTGGTGTATATCCAGCACAGCAAAAGCCGGATCCTCAAAAGTCTGCACATAGTGCTGCTCAAAAACATGCTCGGTGTCATATTTATTATCAGCCTCTTGAGACCAATACCACTTTTTTAAAAATCTAAAAGCTTCTGGTGTATTGTCTACAATAATGAATCCTGAGTTAGCTGTTCCAAACCAAGGAATATCTTTAAGAAATTTTATAGGTACAGAAACCTTTTTACAGCCGCTGCGCTCATACACACAGGCTGTGTTATTGAAATAAGCATCCGAGTCTATGTATATGACTGTAGAATAATTTGGTAGTTCTTTGTAGATTGCTAGAATTTTGCTCCAGGCCGCGTGTCTAGGGGAGCCTGTTACAGGATTTTTGCATACCAGGTGCTGCTCGCTATACTGCTGTTCTGTAGTGGGGATTAAATACTTAAAAGCATAACCCTGAGACTTGGCATAAAGGTAGTTATTGTATGCCGCCAAGTTATAATACTTAGATATGTCTCCAGAGGGTGCACGATTGTCGCACATGAGAATTAATGTGTGCTTGTTGTCTTTCAGCATATTAAATGTGTATTGCTAATAGTTTAGGTAATTCAACCCAGCGAAACATTTCGCCAAGCCGTTGATAAGTATATCCATCATTGCAGTAACCTTGCTGTCCTGTATACTGAGTCCAACCGCAAGACTTCATAGCTTTGGTTCGCACCATAATCTGTAAAGTGTCGATGTTTCTGAATACAGGGGGTACACCTGTTAATATTTTAGGTGCTTGTCCCATGTGAGCGGGCAATGGTCCGTTGTGAGATATCTTACAAATAGAAAAGGCTGCTTCAGGATGTTTCTCTAGACAGTCAACATGCTCTTTAACAAAGTCAGGAAAGATGACGTTGTCATCATCGAGGTGTACAATATATTCGATATTACCCGGAAGCTGATCCATAACATACTGTCTTACACCTGCACCATAAGTGTTAGTGCGTTCAGGAGTGTTCATCCACTCAACCACCAAACTGTATTCTTTCCGTAATGCTGTTAGCTTATCGTCTTCGTCCCACGGACCGTCATAGCAGATATAATGTTTTATCTCAGGGTAAGACTGCCAGGCTACAGATCTGATACACCTGTCTAGTACGCCAGCATCTCTTTTATAGGTAGGGGTAATTATGGCAACAGTTGGTAGCATATCTCGTCGTTGATTAAAATTAGTGAATTTATGAATTTATTAAAATAGTATTGATGGTATACCAGACTTCCTCCTGGGCGAGCATTAATCTCAAATAAGATAACCCTATTTTCTTTCACAATGAAGTCAGCGCAGGCAAACCCGGAATAGTTCATCTCTTTAAATAAAGAGTCAAAAACAGCGTCATCGGCTCTAGCCGTGTCTTCGACCCTATAGTCTTTTATATTCCCTCGCTTGATGCAGCCTTCAGGCGCTTTGTCTGCCCAGAAATAAATACGTTCTATTATTTTTCCATTATATACCAGGAAATGGCCTACACAATAGCTAGTATGCTCGAGGTACTCTGTGATTACAACACCCTTGCTGTGTAAATCAGGATCATTGGTCAAAATTATTCCAAAGCTTGAGGCAGATATTACTTTTTTACTGATGAACTTTTTCTTTAAACTTTTAGCTGTAGTCAAATCAGGGGAGATGTACGTTTCGTCCGAGAAGTTATAAAAGTATGTTTTTGCGTGATCTTTAGGGTGATGACCCATCATGTATTTTGCAAACTTAGCTTTGTTCTCAAAAGTATCTACCTGCTCCTTGCTGTTTTTAAATACACTACCTGGATGATCTTTGTAGAGTTCGTATTGTTTCTCAGAGATTGGTATGATTTTAAAATCACGATCTTTAAGAATATCGATTTTTTCTACAAACTGTACACGAGGGTGCACCTTACCTATAGGTTCGCTCCAATCGCTCCAAGGAGGATCCGTGAACACATACATGCGTTTAGATGTATTGCCAGCCAGCCTGACGTTGACCTTTAAGAGCACTCATGTCGCAGCGAACATAAGGTACATTATTTTCTTTATGCCAGTCGCTAGGCATATAAGTTTTCAACACAACTTCCTGAAACCTTCCAGTGTATGATGGAATATACTTGGAGAAGTTTCTGTCGGTATAGTACCTGAAGCTAAGGTCGTTCCAGAAACTTACATGAGTAGGATCACAGAATGCTCCCTTGCCCTCGCTAGAAGGAACATCAACCAGCAACCAGCCTCCTGGGGCGAGCTTCTTGTAGGCCGAACTCATAAAGTCAATCACAGGCTGTCCTGCTTGAATAGAGGCCAACGTATCGTTAGCAATGATGCAGCCTAGAGAGTTTTCCTCAGCCTCGTCAAACTCAGGCGATGGAAAGTTTACAGTTTTGAGATTTTCCCTCTTGCACCACTCAGCAACAAGAGGTCTGAGGTGCTTTTCAGTATTTTCTTTTTGCTTACTCTGCACCTCAGCATTGTTTAACAACCATGAATTCTTACCATGAATATAGTAATGGTACATGGGCTCCTCAATGAAAATGAATTCACTACCTGCCAAGTATGTTTTGATAACAAGGGCGTGGTCATCGGCCACGAGAAGATTTTCATCATGACCTCCGCTAAGTTCATACGCCTGCCGGGACCATACACGAACGTGGTCAGGAGCATAGAAGATTTGGCATAGTGAACGAGCATCAGGAAGAAAGCCTTTGTTGATCCTTTGACCATTCCAGACGTAATGTTCCCATCCCCAACTTGGACCATAGTACTGTTCCTTGTCATCGTGTCTTTTGACTGTTTTATCTGAATAGAGAAACGAGTTAGGCTTATCCTTCATCTCATCGTCAATGCGCCTTAATGAACCTGGGAGCAGTTCATCATCATGATCAAGCTCGATGAATACATCTCCAGTGGCTTTCTCACAAGCAAACCTCTTAAGTGCACCGATGTTCTTTAATGAGCTAGGGCATCTATGGAGCTTAACCCAAGGTTCAGTGGAGATGTGTTGAGGAATCTCTACATTGTTGTTAGGTACAATGACCCACTCCACATCAAGGCTAGGATCAAGAACCAATTGCTTCTTGATTGAATTATAGGGCATGTCCAACCACTCAACATTGTTGGTGGGGCTAAAAATAGATAGCTTCATATTAAACGTGCGCAATGAAAGTCATTCCAGGTCCAGGAACAGTGGGAAGCTTGCCGTTACTGTCATAGATACCCGAGTATGGCATAATAGTATCTGGAGGTAGACCATTACCGTCCTGTCCGGCAGGGGCTAGTACGCGATGAGGTTTATCAAGCACAACCAACCCTGCTGGAGGAGTAGAGCCAATTGCTTTTTGTGTTGCTGCTGGAATTGAAGGGGTAGGTAGAACAGTCATAAAGTAGAGATTTATACTCTCATTATTTTTTAACCTATGCAAGAGCTTTTAAATAAAAACACCTGGCTGAAAAAGATCAACCAGGTGCTTTATTTAACTCTCAATTACCTTAAAGGCTAGCAAGGACTTTCCGTATCCACTACTCCGGCAGTGTAGTTGTAGCCTCCATAACACCCAGTATACAGGAACCCGTCGGCTCCATAATAAAAACCACCAGCAGATAACCCCGCAGCAGGAAGACCCTGAACATAGTTTATACTACCGTTGGCTCCATCAGTACCTGAAATTCCTGTATACAGGAACCCGTCGGCTCCATAATAAAAACCACCAGCAGATAACCCCGCAGCAGGAAGACCATCAACATAGTTTCTACTACCGTCGGCTCCATCAGTACCTGAAATTCCTGTAAATGGACCATTACTGGAGCCGTCGGGGTTATATTCATATACATTCCCGTAATCTATAACCTCGCTGATATAATAGTCAATTGCCGTTGCTATAAAACTAGTCGTAGGGGCAGCTACACGCAAGCCCGCAAACTCTACAGAACCATAACGCCCATTGGAGTAATACCCGTCAGCCAATCCAGTCTCCTGACCCTCACGCAAGTAAGTATGGTATTTGCTGTCGTCAAGCGCTAGTAGTGGTGCACCATAATACATTGTACCGGTGAACCATGTACCCCCGGCGTAGCCGTGTTCATCGTAAGCCCCATTGCTATAGTATCCGACTGCTAGGGTTTGAATGCCGAGAGCATAGGTGTAGTACTTATCACCATCATCATTTGCTGCTTGAGGCACTGCGTTAGTGTAAGTGGTAGCGATAGCACCCGCAGAGTAGTAGCCATTGGTGTAGGGTCCGCTTGCTGGGGTTGAAACGCCGCTAGCATAGGTGTACCACAATGTGTTGTCTTGAGCTGCATCCGTAGGCGTTGCTGCATTATAATTTACGTCAATTGCGCCAGTAGCATCATAATAACCATTGCTGTAAGCTCCGCTTGCTGGGTATGAAACGCCGAGAGCATAGGTGTACCACAATGAGTCGTCTTGAGCTGCATCCGTAGGCGTTGCTGCATTATAATTTCCGTTAATTGATCCAGAAGCGTAGTAACCATTGCTGTAAGCTCCGCTTGCTAGGGTTGAAACGCCTAGAGCATAGGTGTACCACAGTATGTCATCTTGAGCTGCATACGTAGGTGTTTCTGTATCCCCAGCG
>Ga0114960_10001015_pt1 | contig 23086 bp, 24 predicted proteins | sample C_130625_MF_Meta_FD_92637 | JGI IMG/M metagenome (GOLD analysis project Ga0114960, IMG submission 92637) | Freshwater microbial communities from Lake Croche, Canada to study carbon cycling - C_130625_MF_MetaG | ecosystem: Environmental > Aquatic > Freshwater > Lake | place: Lake Croche, Canada... | reverse complement strand
ACGCCATCATCAAGAGGTGTGCAGCGACGTGGTGACCCCAAGTCAACTGCTGATAAGCTCCGAGTGCGTACCTGCCCGAACAAAGAGGTTGCGGTTCTCAAGCACCTGGTAAATCAGCAAAAAATCTCCGCCAATGTGACATTCGCGGTGGTCTGACCAATCTCCCTTCAGGGGGTGGTCTAGCCACTCGGGCCCCAGCGGCGCATCGTTGGCCATCAACAGCCACATGGCTTCTTTGAGCCTTGCCATGTCGTACCGACCCGAGTGCGACAAGCGCTGCCAATCCTTTAAAAACACCTTGGTGTAGTTGGCCAAACGCGGCGGATCTGCCCGCTTAGGGTTGGTTATTTTTCTCAAGATCAGCCAAGAGTTCGTCAGCGGTGGCAAAGCCCGCACGGCCTTTGGCCATCATCGCGCGAGACTCCTCCATCGCAGCCAGCGTTTCGGCGTTGGGCACTTTGAGCTCCAGCGGAAAAGCTTGGTCAATCACCACGCGGCGCAAAAACAAACGCACTGCTTCGGACATGGACAAACCCATGGCCGACAAGGCCACTGTGGCTTGTTCTTTGGTGTCATCGTCCACGCGGATATGGAGCATGGAGGTTTGTGCGGTCATCTGAACTCCGGCTGGTTTTTGCGTATTTTGTATCTCAAATGAGATTTTGTCAAGATATCTTCAAGTTTGGCTTTGCCTCTACCCACGGCATCAACCTACAGCGGATGACAACGCCTCCAATCTTGCCGTTTTGCGCAAAAGGCTGCGTCCATGCATCGATTGGGCTGAGCAGATAAATGTCACCTTGTCGGCCCGGCCGGTTTGTTCGCAAGCCAATTGCAAATCGCGCTCTTCGCGCTCGGTCAAACGCACAGTCAGGGTGCTCATTTCAATCCTTTGAGCACCGATCAAAAATGATAGACATGTTTGTACGACACAGTAATACATCGTCTCTATCTTTGCAAATCCCGATATCCATTCCCGTCGAAATAAACGTATTTTTTAGATGATGAGTATTAAAGAGCGCGTGCTCGGCTTGCGCGTTGATAAGCCCAGGTGAACACCGGCCACAGCAAAATAACGATGGTGCCGATGGCCAGCCACATGGCGATGGGGCGGGTGAAGAAAACCAAAGGGTCGCCGTCGGACTTGATCATGGAGGTGATGAAGTTCTCCTCCATCATGGTGCCCAACACCACCCCCAAGATGGCGGGCGCGACAGGGAAACCGTTTTCTTCCAACAAGAATGCGGCCAAACCAAAAAACAAAATCAGCGTGACGCCCCACACCGAGTTGTTGATGGAGAAAGAACCCACGATGCAAAAAATCAAGATGATGGGCATCAAGACATTGCGTTGAACGCGAAGTATTTTGGTGGCGATTTTGACCGTCAACCAACCCAAGGGCACCATGATGATGTTGGCCAATATGAACACCAAAAAAATGGCGTAAATGTTTTCTGGGTTATTGATAAAAATCATCGGCCCAGGGTTCATGTTTTTCAAATACAGCACACCGATGGCGATGGCGGTGATCGAGTCGCCTGGGATACCAAACACAATGGCCGGTATCCAGGCGCCCGCCAATGATGAGTTGTTGGCCGCGCCAGACTCCACAATGCCTTCCACATGACCAGTACCAAATTTTTCGGGTTCTTTGGAAAACTTTTTGCTCATGGCGTAACTCAACCACGAGGCCATGTCGGCGCCAGAGCCCGGTTGAATGCCGATCACCGTTCCCAAGGCACTGCCTCGAACCAAGGGCCAGCGGTATTTTTTGAGCAAGCCCCACATGCCCGAAAAAATATTGCCAATTTTTTCGGCGGCAATCAAGTGCGGGGGGTCCATGTTGGTGATGTAGCGCAATAACTCAGAGACCGCGAACATGCCCACCATCATGGGGATCAACTCCACCCCGCTCATCAGCTCTTTCATGCCAAATGTAAAGCGCGGCATGCCAGCGGGGTTTTCCAGGCCTATGCAGGCGATCAACAAGCCCAGCAGCAATGTGATGCAGGCTTTGAGCACACTGGCGTTGCCAATGAAAACGGCGCCGGCCAAGCCCAAAACCACCAGCCAAAAATATTCGAAGGAAGAAAACTTCAGGGCAATCTCAGCCAAAGCAGGGGAGAACAAAATCATCACCAAGGTGCCAAACAAACCCCCGATGGCAGAGAAAACCAAGCCCGCACCCAGGGCCAGCTCGGCTTGTCCTTTGAGGGTCATTTGGTAGGCCTCGTCGGTATAGGCCGCAGACGCTGGTGTGCCCGGGATGCGCAACAGTGCGCCAGGGATATCACCCGAAAAAATTGCCATGGCCGTGGCCGTCACGATGGCTGCGATGGCGGGCACGGGGGGCATGAAAAAGGTGATGGGCACCAGCAAAGCGGTGGCCATGGTTGCGCTCAGGCCAGGGATGCAACCCACGAACAGCCCAAACATGGCCGAGCAAAAAATGACCAGCAACACGTAGGGGTCAAAAACCAGCCAAAAGGCTTGTAGCAAAACAGCGGTGGTCATGGTGGCTTCGTGTGGGCTGAGTGCTTCACCACTGGATGGGCATCAATAGGCCCCAAGGCAGTGGCACACGCAGGGCTTTGTAAAAAATGGTGTGCACCACCAAGCTCACGACGATGGACAGTGGCAACACCCATTTCAAGCGCACCCCCAATGCGGTGAACATCGTCAACAAAACCAGGGCGCTACAAATTAAAAATCCCAGAAAGTCAGATGCGGTGATATAAAAGACCAAGCAGCCAATGGTGATGCAAAAATTGCGCAAGTGGAGCGCCGATTTCATCCAGTCGCCCCATACCAGCCAAGGGGTATGCCTTTGTGTTCGTATGCCTTTCAAAATCAGCAGTGCCGAACACAAGGCCAACAAAGCCGCCAATAGCCCAGGAAAAGCCCCCGGCCCAATGTTTTGGCCGGGGATGTCTGGGTAGTCTTTGACGGTCAACAAGATCAGCAGCGACAGTGCCATCAGCACCAAGCCACTGAAAATATCGCTGAATTTCATGCGGGCTTATTTGGCCAGGCCCAAAGACTTCATGACCGAACCCATGTCCGCGTCGCCTTTGGCCATGAATTGCTCGAAGCCTTTGGCGTCGGCATAGACCACCCCAAAGCCGCGTTGTTGCATAAAGCCTTGGTAGTCGGGGCTGTCGTAAATCTTTTTGAGCACCGCACCAATCTTGGCTTGGACATCTGCGGGCAAGCCCTTGGGGCCAGCGATACCGCGCCAAGCGCCGATGGCCCAATTGCTGCCGGTGGCGGTTTTCAGGGTGGGCACATTGGGGTACAGCCCTGAGGGCTGGTTGGCCATGATGGTCAATGGCCTGGCTTTGCCAGCGTCGATCAAGGCCCGCGATTCGGGCAAAGAGCAGGTGACAAATTCGATGCCACCCGCGGCCAAATCATTCATGGCGGGAGCCGCGCCATTGGAGGGCACCCAGGGTGCGGCACTCACTTCTAATTTTTGGTCTTTCAGCATGCCTGCCAATGCCAAATGCCAAATGCCGCCTTGCCCCGTTCCAGAGGCTTTGAACTTGCCGGGGTTGGCTTTGATGGCGGCCAGCAAATCGTTGACGGTTTTGTGGGGCGAGTCGGCGCGCACCGTGACGGCTGCTGGGTCGATGTTCATCAAAGCCAAAGGGGTGTAGTTGGTCGGATTGAGATCTGTCAAACCCGCCCAGTGCATCATGGAAATTTCAACCGTGATCATGCCCAGTGTGTAGCCGTCTGCGGGGGCCGATGCAATGGCCGAGTGGCCCACCACCCCATTGCCACCGGTGCGGTTGACCACGTTGACGGGTTGCCCCATTTCTTTTTCCATCAGCGCAGCCACGATGCGTGCGGTGGCATCGGTGCCGCCACCGGCACCCCAAGGCACGACCATGGTGATGGGGCGCGAGGGGTAAGTCTGGGCCACAGCCGCATGTCCGAAGGTCAGGCCCAGGCCCAAGGCCAACAGAGAACGTGAAAAGGTTCTGCGCATCATGATGACATCACTCCTGAAATTGGTAAGCGTTCATCATGTCAGCGCCCTGGCATTGAAGCACTGGGACATACCCTTGTCCTTGCGTCTGCTTCCAGTCATGGGTGCCAATTGCCAGGTCAATGAGGGGGGCATTTGGCCGCAAGCTTGGCGTATTTGACAGCCTTTTCGCCCACGGCCAGCCAGCAGCATGTGCCCGCTTGGGGTTCAGTGGGACGCCAAGGCCAGAGTTTTGGCCAGCAGGTTATGCCGCTCGATCAGCGGCCCCATGTCCACCGTGGCAAGTCGCCCTTCGCGCACCACCACACGGCCATTGACGATGGTGCAGTCGGCGTTGTCGCTGGCGCACAGCAGCAAGGCACCCACGGGGTCGTGCACGGCGGCACCGGCCATGCCCAGGGTGTCGGTGCGAAACATCGCGATGTCGGCGCAAAAGCCGGGCGTGATTTGGCCAATTTCATGCGCGCGGCCCAACACCTGTGCGCCGCCGCGCGTGGCCAGGCGCAGCACGTCACGCGGGGTCATCTCGGCGGGTCCCAAGTCGCAGCCAAACACGGTGCGCCCCTGGTCTTGCCGCGGCGCATCCATCGCCCGGCCCACGCGCGCGAGCAACATGGCTTGGCGCGCTTCGTTGAGCAGGTGGCCCGCATCGTTGCTGGCGCTGCCATCCACACCCAGGCCCACGGGCACACCGGCATCGAGCATCTGGCGCAGGGGCAAGATGCCACTGGCCAAGCGCATATTGCTGCACGGGCAATGGGCAATGCCGGTGCGGGTTTTGGCAAACAAATAGGTGCCTGCCTCGTCCAGTTTGACGCAGTGGGCATGCCACACGTCGCTGCCCACCCAGCCCAGGTCTTGCGCATACTGCGCGGGGGTGCAGTTGAATTTTTCTTTCGTGTAGGCGATGTCGTGGTCGTTCTCCGCCAAGTGGGTGTGCAGGCGCACGCCGTGGGCGCGGGCCAGTTCGGCCGATGTGCGCATCAGGTCTTGGCTCACGCTGAAAGGCGAACAAGGCGCCACGGCCACATGGGTCATGGCACCAAAGCGCGCGTCATGGTGGGTCTCGATCAAACGCTGGGTTTCTTTCAAGATGAAGGCTTCGTTCTCCACCACGCGGTCGGGCGGCAAGCCACCTTGGCTTTGGCCCACGCTCATGCTGCCGCGCGTGGCGGTGAAGCGCATGCCCATGGTGTGCGCGGCCTCGATGCTGTCGTCCAAGCGCACGCCATTGGGGTAGATGTAGAGGTGGTCGCTGCTGGTGGTGCAGCCGCTGAGCAGCAACTCGGCCATGGCGACTTGGGTGGAAACATGCACCATGTCGGGGGTGAGGCCGGCCCACATGGGGTAGAGGCCTTGCAGCCACGCAAACAACTCAGCGTTTTGCACGGCGGGCACGGCGCGGGTGAGGCTTTGCACCATGTGGTGGTGGGTGTTGACCAAACCTGGCACCACCACGTGGCGGCGCGCGTCGATCACTTCGTCGGCGCTGGAGAGCCAATCGGGGGGGACATCGGCGGCGTTGACGACGGCTTCAATGCGCCCATCGCGCACCCAGATGGACGCGTCGCGCCACTCGGTACCCGCGTCATTTTGGGTGGCAATGCATTGGGCTTGGTGGATCAGCAGGCTGGGCATCGTGGTGCAAGTGGTCAAGGGGGAAGCAAAGTGTCGCATGGCCCTGTGCGACTGGGGTGTTGGGGGCCAAGGCGGTATATTCACGCACCCCAGATGCCCTGATACCCGCCCAGTACTTTGATGTCATCCGCCCCTGCAATGCCCGAGCCCTTGTTGAGATTGGCGGGCATCACCAAGCGATACCCGTCGGTGGTCGCCAACGACGCGGTGTCTTTGCGCGTCATGCCCGGGGAAATCCATGCGGTGTTGGGCGAAAACGGGGCTGGCAAGTCCACCCTGATGAAGGTCATTTACGGCGTCACCCAGCCAGATGAGGGGCGCATTTTTTTCCAAGGCGAAGTGGTGCGCATTCGCAACCCGCAGGTGGCGCGCCAATTGGGCATTGCCATGGTGTTTCAGCACTTCAGTTTGTTTGACAGCTTGAGCGTGGCCCAAAACGTGTGGCTGGGTTTGGATGCGAAATGGACCTTGCCCGAGGTGCGCGCGCGCATTGTGGACAAAGCCGCGCAATATGGTTTGGACATGCACCCCGACCGACCGGTGCACACCCTGAGCGTGGGCGAGATGCAGCGGGTGGAGATCATCCGCGCCTTGCTCACCGATCCGCGCTTGCTGATATTGGACGAGCCCACTTCGGTGCTCACCCCACAAGCGGTGGACAAGTTGTTTGTGGTGTTGCGCCAATTGGTGGCCGAGGGCTGCAGCATTTTGTACATCAGCCACAAGCTGCATGAAATCCGTTCCCTGTGCACCCGCTGCACGGTGCTGCGCGCGGGCCGCGTCACCGGCGAGTGCGACCCGCGCCAAGAGAGCAACGCGTCGCTGAGCCAGCGCATGATCGGCAGCGAGCCGCCCACCTTGGTGCGCCAGCGTCGATCGCCTGGGCCCGTGTTGTTGCAGGTGACTGGCTTGAACTTGCCGCGCAGCGAACCCTTTGGGGTGGATTTATCCGGTGTGACTCTGTCGCTGCGTGCGGGTGAGGTGCTGGGCATTGCGGGGGTGTCGGGCCATGGGCAACGCGAACTGTTGGCCGCCCTGTCCGGCGAGGACACCCGCGCTCAGCCCCAGGCGATTGCCTTGGAGGCCGAAGCGGTGGGTGCGTGGCCGCCGCCTGCGCGGCGTGCTTGGGGCTTGCACTTTGTGCCCGAAGAGCGCTTGGGCCGTGGTGCGGTGCCAGGCATGGATTTGGCGCACAACTTGTTGCTCACCCGCCATGAGGCGGTGGGCCGGGGCGGGTGGATCCACTTGCGCGCCTTGCAAGCGCAGGCCAGCGCGGTGATCGAACGCTTCCGCGTCAAGGCCAGCGGTCCGCGGGCCTTGGCCCAGTCTTTGTCGGGTGGCAATTTGCAAAAGTTCATCGTGGGCCGCGAAATCGATGCCAAGCCTCGGGTGTTGCTTCTTGCGCAGCCCACCTGGGGCGTGGACGTCGGTGCGGCGGCGCAGATCCGGGCCGCCATCTTGGGCTTGCGCGATGCCGGTTGTGCGGTGCTGGTGGTCAGCGAAGAACTCGACGAGTTGTTTGAGTTGTGCGATGGCTTGCATGTGATGGCCCAAGGGCGCTTGTCTGCGCGCATCGACCGCGATCAAGCGGATGTGGCCTTGATCGGCAGTTGGATGAGCGGTTTGTGGCCAGAGCAGGCCAGCGCCACAGCGGGGGGCGGCGCATGATTCGCTCAGAGCCCCGTGCCTTGCCCTCTGCCGCTTGGACTTGGGCTGCGCCGTTTTTGGCCTTGGCCATCACGGTGCTCTTGGGCGTGATGTTGTTCACGGCCATGGGCAAAGACCCGGTGGCGGCCTTGCGGGTGTTTTTTTGGGAACCGATCAAAAGCCCGTACGCCTTGGGCGAGTTGGTGGTCAAGGCCACGCCCTTGCTCATCATCGCGCTGGGCCTGGGCCTGTGCTTTCGCGCCAATGTGTGGAACATTGGTGCCGAGGGCCAGTATGTGATGGGCGCGATTGCGGCCTCAGGCGTGGCGCTGCAGTTGGGTGGGGTGGTGGGTGCTTGGGTGTGGGTCACGCTGGCCGGTGTGCTGGGTGGCATGGTGTGGGCAGCTTTGGTGGCGTGGCTGCGCGAGCGCTATCACGCCAATGAAATTTTGGTCAGCCTGATGCTGGTGTATGTGGCGGTACAGGTCTTGGGTTATTTGGTGTTTGGCCCCTGGAAAGACCCGGCGGGGTACAACTTTCCGCAAACCCAAACCTTTGATGCGGCCACCCGCATCCCACGCTTCATGGCGGGCTCGCGCATGCACTTAGGGCTGGTTTTGGCGCTGCTGGGGGTGGTGGGCTTGTGGGTGTTTTTGTTTCGCACCCGGGCCGGTTGGGCGCAACAAGTGGCTGGTGCAGCCCCCATGGCGGCGCGCTATGCGGGGTTTTCTTCGCGCCAAGCGCTGTGGGTGGCCTTGCTGGTGTCGGGGGGCGCTGCGGGTTTGGCCGGTGCCTTGGAGGTGGCAGGCCCGATGGGTCAGCTCACCCCTTATGTGCCGGTGGGCTACGGATTTGCCGCCATCATCGTGGCTTTTGTGGGCCGCTTGCACCCGGTGGGCATGGTGTTTTCGGCCTTGCTGATGAGCATGTTCTACATCGGTGGCGAGTTGGCGCAGTCGCGCCTGGGTTTGCCCAAGTCGCTCACCGGCGTGTTTCAAGGCTTGTTGTTGTTCAGCTTGCTCACCTGTGATGTGTTGATTCACCAGCGCCTGCGTTGGGTGCCAACCCCCCGGAGCCCCGCTTGATGGACACCTACGCGCTGTTGCTGGCCGCCAGCTTGCAAGCGGGCACGGTGTTGGCCCTGGCCGCTTTGGGCTTGTTGGTCAATGAAAAAGCCGGTGTCGTCAATTTGGGTGCCGAGGGCATGATGCTGTGCGCGGCCATTGCGGGGTTTGCCACGGTGGTGCACACCGGCAGCGACATGCTGGGCTTTGCCGCGGGCATGGCGGCCGGTGCGGTGCTGGCCGCAGGTTTTGGGGCCTTGGTGGTGGGGCTCAACACCAACCCCTACGCCACCGGTTTGGCGCTGAGCTTGCTGGGCACGGGTTTGTCGGCCTTTGTGGGCGTGTCGTATGTGCAGGCCAAAGTGCCCGAGCGCCAGAGCTATGCCGTGCCGGGGTTGAGCGATGTGCCATGGCTGGGAGACGCCTTGTTCAAGCACCACCCCATGGTGTACGCCGTGATCGGATTGACCCTGTTTTTGATGTGGTGGTTTGAACACTCGCGCACAGGTTTGGTGCTGCGCGCGGTGGGCGAGTCGCCCCAGTCGGCCCATGCCCTGGGCCACCCAGTGCGGCGCATTCGCATGCTGGCCGTGGTGGCCGGTGGGGCCTTGTGTGGCTTGTCGGGGGCTTATTTGTCGATCATCTACACGCCCTTGTGGGTCGAGGGCATGGTGGCGGGCAAAGGCTGGATTGCCCTGGCCTTGACCACCTTTGCCACCTGGCGCGCGGCCCGCGTTTTGTGGGGTGCTTATTTGTTTGGCGGGGTGACCATGCTGCAATTTCACCTGCAAGCCAGCGGTTGGGATGTGCCCAGCCAGTTTTTGAGCATGTGGCCTTACTTGGCCACCATTTTGGTGCTGGTCTTGATTTCTAAAAACCCGAACTGGATCAAGGCCAACATGCCTGCCTCGCTGGGCAAACCTTTCACGCCGGGTTCATAATGAACTTTGTTTTTTTCGTTCATCAAAGGAAATTTCATGACGCATGTGAGCAAACGTTCTTGGTTGAAAACCCTGGCCTTGGGCACCGTGGCTGCAGCCGTGTTGGTGGCCTGTGGCAAAAAAGAAGAGCCCAAAGTGGTCGAAGCACCCAAGCCCGAACCCTTGAAAATCGCCTTTGCCTATGTGGGCCCGGTGGGAGATGGTGGCTGGACGTTTGCCCACGACAACGCCCGCAAGGCCATTGAGGCCGAATTTGGCGACAAGATCAAAACCTCGTTTGTGGAAAGCGTGCCCGAATCGGCCGATGCCGAGCGCGTCATCCGTGACATGGCCAGCCAAGGCAACAAGCTGATTTTTGGCACCACCTTTGGCTACATGGAGCCCATGCTCAAAGTGGCGGCCGATCACAAAGATGTGAAGTTTGAGCACGCCACCGGCTACAAACAAGCCGAGAACATGCGCACCTACGACAGCCGCACGTATGAGGGTGCTTACATGGCGGGTGTGATTGCCGGCAAGATGACCAAGAACAACACCTTGGGTGTGGTGGCCTCCATTCCCATCCCCGAGGTGGTGCGCAACATCAACAGCTTCACCTTGGGGGCCCAATCGGTCAACCCGAAAATCAAAACCAAGGTGGTGTGGGTCAACGAATGGTTCAACCCGCCCAAAGAGACCGAGGCTGCCACCTCTTTGATCAATGGCGGTGCCGATGTGCTGTTCCAAAACACCGATTCGCCGGCCGTGCTCAAAACCGCTGAAGAAAAAGGCAAGCGCGCCTTTGGTTGGGACTCGGACATGACCGCCTATGGGCCCAAGGCCCACTTGGCCTCGGCTGTCATCAACTGGACGCCTTACTACAGCAAAGCCACCCGCGAAGCCCTGGAAGGCAAGTGGGCCGGTGGCACGGGTGTGTGGTGGGGCGTGAAAGAAGGTGCGATCGACATCGTGTCCATCGCCGAAGACGTGCCCGCCGACACCAAGACCAAAGTGGGCGAGATCAAAAGCGGTCTGAAAGACGGCAGCTTTGTGATCTGGAAGGGCCCGATGGTCGACAACAGCGGCAAAGAGGTCTTGAAAAAAGGCGAGGTGGCCGACGACAAGTTCTTGGGTGGTTTGAACTTCTACGTCAAAGGCGTGGAAGGCAAAGTGCCTGGCGCTGACAAAAAGTAAAAGCTGCATGGCGAGACCCAAAAACCGCCCTTGGGCGGTTTTTTTTGTGCTTGAAAGTGTGCGGCAAAATCCACGCCCATGTCGGGCCCAATGGCGCGACTGATCAGGAGCAGCACCGATGAATTTTTCAGCCATTGACCCGGCCCGTTTGCCCGAACTGTTGTGCGCCATGCCCAAGGCCGAGCTGCATGTGCACATTGAAGGCAGCTTGGAGCCTGAATTGATGTTCGATTTGGCACGGCGCAACCAAATGCGATTGCCCCATGCCGATGTGGCGGCGGTGCGCGAGGCCTATGCGTTCACCAACTTGCAAAGTTTTTTGGACATTTACTACGCGGGGGCCAGCGTGTTGCAGCAACCCCAAGATTTTTATGACTTGGCTTGGGCTTACTTGGAGCGCGCCGCGGCCGATCATGTGGTGCATGCCGAGATATTTTTTGATCCGCAAACCCACACCCAGCGCCGCGTGTCCATGCGCACCGTGGTCAGTGGTTTGCACCGCGCCTGTGAAGACGCGCGCACAAAGCTGGGCATGGACGCGCAACTGATCATGTGTTTTTTGCGCCATTTGAGCGAAGACGAGGCTTTTGACACCTTGGAGCAAGCCATGCCCTTTCGCGACCAGATCGTGGGCGTGGGCTTGGACTCGAGCGAAGTCGGGCACCCGCCAGAGAAGTTTGTGCGCGTGTTTGCCCGCGCCCGTCAGCTGGGCTTTCGCTGTGTGGCCCATGCGGGCGAGGAGGGGCCGCCGGCCTATATTTGGTCGGCCCTGGATGGCTTGCAGGCCGAGCGCATTGACCATGGCGTGCAAGCCACTCAAGATGCAGCCCTGATGCAGCGCCTGGCCCAAGATCGCACGCCCTTGACGGTGTGCCCCCTGTCCAACATCAAGTTGTGCGTGTTTCCCGATTTGGCCGCCCACAATTTACCGGTCTTGCTGGACGCGGGCTTGTGCGCCTCAGTGCATTCCGATGACCCAGCTTATTTTGGCGGTTACATCAATGAGAACTTTCTGCAAACCTTTGCCGCCTTGCCCTTGACCGCGGCCCATGCCCACCAACTCGCGCGCAACAGCTTTGAAGCCAGCTTTGCGACGGCGCAACAAAAACAAGTGTGGTTGGCGCAGCTCGATGCATGCTTTGTTCGGTTTGGTGCGCAAAGAATCAACAGTTAAGTCGCCTGTGTGCTTCTGGTTCGGCGTGGGTACTGGGTTTCCACATTGACAAGCCCCTGCGCTAAATGCACATTTGCTGCATGTTTTTTGGAGACCTTTGATGTTGAAACGTTTGACCCGCCGCAGCCTGGCTGTGGTTTTGTCGTTGGCCTGTGTGGGTGTCTGGGCCCAAAGCGATTACCCCCATAAACCCATCCGCATGGTGGTGGCTTGGCCACCGGCCAGCGGCATTGACATCGTGATGCGCCACATCTCTGAGGCTTTGCGTGTCGAATTGGGCCAACCGGTGATCATTGAAAACCGCGCCGGTGCAGCCGGCGCCTTGGGCTCGGTGGCCGTGGCCAATGCTGCGCCCGATGGCTACACCTTGTTGTTCAACTCGGCGGCCATGAACATGCTCGCCGCCATGGGCACGCCCACGCAGTACAGCATGCCCGATTCGTTCACCCCTGTGGTGAATGTGTTTTCCTCCCCCATGGTGTTGGTGGCGCATCCGTCGCTCGACATCAAGTCCCCCCAAGACCTGGTGGCCTTGGCCAAAGCCAAAAAAGGCGATATGTTCTATGCCACCTCGGGCCACGGCGCACCCTCGCATTTTGTGGCCGAGTTGTTTCGCGCCCGCACGGGCATTGACGCCACCGCCGTGCCCATGAAGGGTTCGCCCCAGGCCATGCTCGAACAAATCTCGGGTCGTGTCGCATTTCACTTCGCGGTGGCCTCCACCGCCCTGGCCCCGGCCAAAGACGGCAAGGTCAAAGCGGTGGCGGTGACCAGCAAGTCGCGCTTGGCTGTGGCCCCAGACATTCCCACCATGGAAGAGCTGGGCTTTAAAAATTTCAATGCCAGTTATTGGAATGGGGTGTTTGGCCCCAAAGGCCTGCCCGCGCCGATTGCCGAGCGCTTGGCCAATGCCTTCAACAAAGTGATGGCCCGTCCCGACATCCAAGAAAAGCTCATGCCCACCGCCAATGAGATAGACACCAGCAGCAGCCCGGCACGGTTCACCAGCATGATCCGTGACGACCTGGCGTTGTGGAGCGATGTGGTGCGCTACGCCAAGATCAAGCCCGAGTGACGGGGCTTTGAGCGGGCAGCCAGGGCCTCAGGCCCGGGCTTGCCAACCGCCATCGATGGGGATGGGCGTGCCGGTGATGTCGCCCGCATCATCGCTGCACAAAAACGCGGCCAAGGCACCCACTTTGCTGGGTTGCACAAATCGCTTGGAGGGTTGACGGGCCTTTAAAAAATCAGCGGTCAAGGCCTCTTCGGACACCCCGGCGTCTTGCGCCCTTTGGGTGATGAGTTTTTTCAAGTGGGGTGTGTGCACCGCAGCCGGGCACAAGGCATTGCAGGTGATGTTGTATTCGGCGCATTCCAATGCGACCACCTTGGTCAATCCCACCAAGCCATGCTTGGTGGCCACATAGTCGCTGCGGTTGGCCGTGCCTTCTACCCCATAGATGGACGCCAGGTTGATGATGCGGCCCCAGTTGCGCGCCTTCATGCCGGGCACCAATCGGTGCATGAAGTGGTAGGGCGCGCTCAAATTCACTGCCAGCGCATAGGTCCATTTCTCTGGCGAGAGGTTTTCAATCGTCGCATCGTGGCGCGTGACGGCGTTGTTGACCAAGATGTCGACATGGCCGTACAGGCGCTCGGCCTCGATGACCATGGCATCGATGTCTTCGGGTTTGGAGATGTCCGCGCCGTGGTAGTGGGCTTGGGCCCCTGACTCGCGCAGCAACTGCAACTGGTTTTGGATCAGGTCTGCTTCGCCAAAGCCATTGATCAATACGTTGCAACCTTTGCGCGCCAAGGCCGCAGCGATTTCAAAACCAATGCCCCCCAACGAGCCGGTGATCAGGGCAGATTTTCCTTGGAGCATGGTTGACTTTCTGTGCGTGCGGTTGAGGTGTTTATTGGCCGTGGCGCAAACGGGTGCCCAAAATTTGTCCCGTGGTGAAACTGCCGCCCACGCCCGCCAAGAACAACAAAGTTTGTGCCGCTTGCTCGGGCAAGTTGGCGCTGCCCAGCACATCGAGGGCAATTTTTTCGTCCCACAGGTGCGGGTTGGCGTCGCGTGCCAAGGGCGTGTCGGTCATGCCGGGGTTCAAGCCATTGACGGTGATGCCATATTGGCCCAGGCTCAGGGCCAGGCTTTTGGTCAGCGCGATCATGCCGCCTTTGGAGGCCGCGTAATGCGCATAGGTTTGGCTGCCATACAAACCGCGGTCAGAGGTGAGCAGCACCATGGTGCCGCTTTTTTGGGGCACCATGGCCTTGGCCACTTCGCGGGTGATGAAAAAACTGCCGTCCAAATTGACCCGCAAGGTCTCGCGCCATTGGTCGTCGCTCATCTCCAGCAACGGGCAAGCCAGGCAAATGCCTGCGGCATGGATCAACACATCGATGCGGCCATGCTGCGCCACGGTGAGATCGACCAGTGCACGGCATTGGCTGGAGTCGCCCACATCAAAGCCCATGGTGTGCACCGATGGCGCGCTGCTGCGCAGGGAGGCACCCAGCGTTTGCAGCGCGGCCTCATTCCGATCGGCCAAAACCAAACGCGCCCCTTCGCGCGCAAACAATTCGGCGCAGGCCTTGCCGATGCCGGAAGCGGCGCCAGTGATGAGGATGGACTTGTTGTGAATGGTCATGCTTGTTCTCCAGATTGACACTGAAATGAGATTAACATAAGATGAAAAAATCCCACGATACGAGATAATCAAAATGGAAAAAACAGCGCCCAGGGACTTTAAAGTTTACAAAGAAGCGGACTATCCCCAAGATAAAAAGGCCAGCCCTTATCCCGAATGGCCACCCCAGGCTTTTCACGTCAGCCACCTCAGCGAAGGTTCTTTCAAAACCGATGGGTTTCGGCCTTGGGCCTTGTCGCGTGACATGGGCATGATCGAGGCCACAGGTGGCATGGTCGACGTGCACGTCAACCGCCGCGCCAAACCTTATGACCCTGCCGAAATTGCGCACCGCCACTTTCACAATGTGCACTACCAAATGGTGTATGTGCTCAAGGGTTGGGTGCGCAGTGAGTTTGAAGGCCACGGCGAGTTTGTGATGAAAGAGGGCAGCTGCTGGTTGCAGCCGCCACGCATCAAACACACGGTGCTGGGCTTTTCCGATGACCTGGAAATTTTGGAAGTCATCATCCCAGCCAATTACGACACGATCAACCTCAACGAGCCGCCCAAGGGCACGCCCGACCCCGCCGGTGGAGCGCCCCATGCTCGATAACCTCAACGCCATGCGCGGCAAGCGCGCCTTGATCACCGGTGCCAGTGCTGGCATTGGCCGAGCCTGTGCCATTTCTTTGGCCCAATGCGGCGTGCACCTGGTCTTGACTGGGCGCAAAGTGGCCGAGCTTGAGGCCGTGGCCCAGGAATGCCGAGACAAAGGCGTGCAAGTGGTGGCCTTGGCTGGCGACTTGAATGACAAGCCGTTTGTGCGTCAGTTGGCGCAAACCGCGCATGATGCCGATGTGTTTGTCAACAACGCGGGCATCTTGAACTACGCGCCGATTTTGGACATGCCGGTCGAAGAATGCGAGCAAATGTTTGCCACCAATGTGATCGCCTGTTATGACATTTCGCGTGAGGTGGCGCAACACATGGTGGCGCGTGGGGGCGGACAAATGATTTTTGTCACCTCGGGTTCGGCGCGCAATGTGGGCATGCATGCGGTGGTGTACGCCGCCACCAAACATGCGGTGTCGGCATTTGCCAAAGGCTTTCGCTTGGAGCTCAAAAGCGCCAATGTGCGGGTCACCGAACTCGCCCCGGGCATGGTCGATACCGATATGCGCAAGGGCATCACCCACCCCGAGGTGCTCAAGGCCTTGGCGGCCCGGCCGTTCAAGCCCATCTCGGCGCAAGATGTGGCCGATGGGGTGGTGTATGCGGTGTCCTGCAAGCCCAGCAACAGCCCCGATTTGATTGAATTGCGCCCACCGCGCGCCTGAGGCCGACCATGGATTTGGGATTGAAACAACAAACCGCGCTGGTCACGGGTGCGTCGCAAGGCATTGGCCGCGCCATTGCAGTGGCCTTGGCCCGTGAGGGTTGCAACCTGCACCTGGCCGCACGCAACCCCGAGGTGTTGGCCGCCTTGGCCCAAGAACTGCATCAAGCCCATGGCGTGACGGTGCACACCCATGCGCTGGATTTGAGCCAGCCTGGGGTGGCCGATCAGTTGGCCGCTGCCTGTGGGCCATTGGATATTTTGGTCAACAACGCGGGCAACACGCCGCGCGGCACTTTGTTTGAGGTGGACGAACCGACCTGGCGACAGGGCTGGGAGCTGAAAATTTTTGGCTACATCAACCTCACCCGCGCCGTCTACCGTGAGATGTTCAAGCGCCAACGGGGCGTCATTGTCAATGTGATCGGCATTGGCGCTGAAAAACTCGAGTACGCCTATGCTGCGGGCTCCATGGGCAACGCGGCCTTGGTGGCGCTGACCAAAACCTTGGGCAGTGTCAGCTTGGACCATGGCGTGCGCATCTTGGGTGTGAGCCCGGGCTGGGTCGAAACCGAAAAAGCCAAGCGCACCTTGAAGCGCCGTGCCACCCAGGAGCTGGGCGACGAAAACCGCTGGCGCGAGCTGACTGCGCATTTCCCGCGTGGGCATTTGATCCAACCCGACGAAATTGCCGATGTGGTGACTTTTGCGTGCTCGCCCAAGGCCAGTGCCATTTCGGGCCATGTGATCACGGTGGATGCGGGTTTTGCCGCGCGTGGTTATGCGCCGCCAGTGATCAAGGTTTAACGACCACCGAAAGCCCCCATGCACAACCCCTTGCAACAAAAACTCGCGGCAGGTCACACGGCCAAACTGATGTCCCTGCGTTTGAGCCACCACATCGACGTGGTGCAAATGCTCAAGGTCGCGGGCTTCGATGGTTTTTACATTGATGCCGAACACGGCATGTATTCGCTGCGCGAAGTCACCGACCTGTGCCAAATGGCCTTGGCTTGTGGGCTCACGCCCTGGGTGCGGGTGCACAGCGCCACCGTGGGCGCGATCGGACCGGTGCTCGATGCAGGCGCGCAGGGCATCATCTTGCCGCATGTCAACAGCGCTGCAGAGGCCGAACTGGCCGTGGCCCTGTGCCGCTACCCACCCCTGGGTCATCGATCGATGGCCGCTTTGGGGCCCACGTCGGGCTATCAACGGCTGCCCGCCAAAGCGTCGCTGGTGCAGCGCAATGCGGCGGTGATGGTGGTGGCCATGATCGAAACCCAGTCTGGTTTGGACCATGCCCAGGCGATTGCCGCCGTGCCAGGCGTGGACGCTTTGATGATGGGGCCGATGGACTTGAGCTTGGAGTTGGGCATCCCGGGCGAGTTGCGCCATCCGCGCATCTTGGCGGCTTACGACACCAGCTTGAAAGCGGCGGTGGCGGCTGGCAAGCACTTTGTGTGTGGCGACGCCGGCGGGCCACCGGTGGCGCAATTGGTGGCCCAGGGCGCGCGCATTTTGCTTGGCAGCAATGACGCCAACTATCTGTTGCAGGCATTGAGCCAAGCCGCCCAATCCTTGGACCGCGAGGCCTTGGGCAGCGCGCCTTGAACCCACGCAGGCAACCCCAACGCCAGGGGTTGCTCAGCGATTGATCAATCGAAGCCGGGCGGCTCGTCGACGGTGACGGTGTCAAAGGTGCCGGGGATGATGATCTCCAGCACCTCAAGGTCGTCTGAATATTCGAGCACCGTGTGTTTGATGCCCGCCGGCTGTATCCAGCAACTGCCTGCGACCATCATGTGTTCGCCTTGGCCTTCAAATTCGACCCGGTTCCAGCCTTTGAGGACATAGACCATTTGAAACTTGACGTCATGGAAGTGGCGCTTGCTCACAGCGTCTTGGTCAAACGGGCGACCGCGCGCATTGATGTGGGCATCGACCAAGCCACCGGTGGCCTCCTTGGCACCCAAATCGCGGTAAACGATATAGGGGCGCAGGCCCTCGCCCTTGAACGCCGAGGAGGCCGCATGGCTGACGTGGAATTTTTGGATCGGCCACTGGCCCAGGTCGCGCATGGCGGTCTCTGCTTTGACCGGGTGCAATGGGGGGTCGTAGGTCTTGGGTTTGGGGGTTGTCATGGGGTTCTCCGGGTCTGCGGTGTGAAGCAGCTGGTTGAGGTTCAATCGGCGCGAATTTGGGCGTCTTTGACGATGCGGCTCCAAATCTTTTGCTCTTTGGCGATGTAGGCCGCAAATTCACTGGGCGGGCCGCCGCCGCCCACCGCGTTGTCGGTGGCAAAGCGCTCGGTCACGGCACTGGACTTGAGCGCTTTGAGGCTTTCTTCTTGGATTTTTTTCACCACATCGGTGGGTGTGCCAGCCGGCACCAAGATGCCGTACCACTGGGCAGTTTCAAAATCTTTGAAGCCCATTTCGGCCACGGTGGGGATGTCGGGCAAGCCCGAGATGCGCTGCTGGGTGCCCACCGCAATCGCGCGCAATTTGCCCGCACGGATGTGGGCGCCCAAAGCGGGCAAGCCCGCTGACGAAGCATGGGTGCGACCGGCCAGCAAGTCGGCCAATTGCGGGCCGGTGCCGCGGTAGGGGATGTGGGTGAGGGAGATGCCTGTGACGAGCTTCAAGTACTCCATGGCCAAGTGACCCGCGCTGGCGTTGCCAGCCGAGCCGTAGTCGAGTTTGCCCGGGTTTTTCTTGGCGTAGGCGATGAACTCTTGAAATGTTTTGGCCGGCACGTCGGGGTGAATCACAAACACATTGGGCACCTTGGCCAACAGGGTCACCGGCATGAAGTCTTTGTTCACGTCGTAGGGTTGGTTGCTCAGCATGTACGGGTTGACCGCCAGCGTGCCCACATGGCCCAAGATCAGGGTGTGGCCATCGGGCGCAGACTTGGCCGCCTCGACCATGGCCACGGTGCCAGCGCCTCCGGGCTTGTTCTCTACAAACACCGATTGGCCCAAGGCCTTGGTCAGCTCTGCGGCCACCGAGCGGGCGACGATCTCGCTGGTGCCACCCGGGGCAAAGGGCACCAAAAACCGCACCGGCTTGGTCGGCCAGTTGCTGGCCTGTGCGCGGCCCCAGGTGGCGCCCAAGGCCAATGCCCCAGCACCCAGGAGCCAATCACGGCGCGACAGCGAGTCAAAGGATGGGGCGGTGTGGGGCATGGGGCCTCCGGTGGATCAAATGGGTGGTCAGCGTGTTTCGGCTGGGGCAAGGCTCAAAACTGGTAGCGGCGCAAACCGCCGTCGACCGGTATGACCGCGCCGGTGATGTAACTGGCCCGGGGGGAAGCCAAAAAGGTGACCAAATTGGCCATGTCTTCAGGCTCGCCATAGCGCGCCATGGGGATTTCGTTGTCGCACTGCCACTGGCGGTATTCAGGGGTGTAGTTGCGGAAAATTTGCTCCGAGTGAATGCGCCCGGGCGGCACGCAATTGACGGTGATGCCGTGGGGCCCCACCATGCGCGACAAGCCCTTGGCCCAGGAGTGCATGCCGGCTTTGGCGCAAAAAGCGCCGTTCACATGGTCGGGCTCACTTTTGCCGGTGATGTTGATGATGCGGCCCCATTTGTGGGTGATCATTTGATCGATCAAGGCGTCGGCGAGTTGGCGCGGGCGGTGAAAGTTCAGCGTCATCGCCTCTTGCCACTGGGCCTCGCTCACATGCAGGTCTTTGAAGCTGCGCGAACCGCCCGCGTTGTTGATCAAAATATCAACCCGTCCCAGGTCTTTCAGGGCCGCTTGGCTCAGTTGTTGGGGAGCGTCTTCGGCGTACATGTCTTGGGCGATCAGCACGGGGGCTTTGCCACCAGCGGCCACGATGGCCGCAGCCACGGCCTGGAGCTTGTCCAAGCGGCGCGCCGTCAAAGCCAATTGAACGCCCTCGGCCGCCAAGGCCAGGGCGATGCCTTCGCCAATGCCCACAGAGGCACCGGTGACCAAGGCGGTTTTGTCGTTGAGTTGCATGTCCATGGTGATGTCCTGTTGCTGGGGTGTTTGAAATCCGGGGCGCGAAGGCTCCGTTTCTGTGGAATTTATTCTGAGCCCAGGCGCAAGCGGTTGGGCAGGCGTTTTTCAATCGCAAACTTGAGCAAGGCCGCCACCCGGTAGATGCCGTGGGCAAACTTGCCATACGGCATGGTCAGGAAAAACGCCATGACCGCCGCCAAATGGATGGCCAAAGTCAGCGGCAGGGCGGCGGTTTCGCGCAGGGCCAACAGGGCCAGGCCGCTGGCGCCGCACAAAAACAGCAGCCCAATGAAGGCGCGGTCCATGGGTTTTTGGGCGGCGTCGCCGTGCTCGGGGTGGCGTTGCAGGTTGAGCCACAACAAACCCACGGGGCCAACGACCAAACCCATGCCCCCCACCGTGCCCAACAGCACCGGCAGGCTGGTCACCGGGTAGGGCGCCACCCAGCCCCACACATAGTGGTAGAGCGTGGCCACACTGGTGGCCGCAAAGCACAGCATGAAACCGTAAAACGTTGCATGGTGAAAGCGCTTGCGCCACAGGGTGGTGCTGTCATCGGTCTCGTTGCAACCCAAGCCGTGGCCGCCATCCAGGTACTTGAGGCGCAGCGCGTCATGGGCGGCTTCGGCGCTGGCCGCGCTGTGGATGGGCGCTGGTTTCGTGCCATCCATGGGCAGCACGGCGCGCCAAAAGTCGCGCACCCCCAGGCCCAACGCGATCACGCTGAAGCCAAACACGGGGGCAAACATCCACACCAGCAGGCCATGGGGAAAGATGGCGTAGAAGTTGCCGTCTTCGATGCGTTGCCACCATGTGCCTTGCACCAGCATGGTGGCGATCAAAAACAAAGCCAGCGACAGGGTCAAGGCCCAAGCCAAGGTCAGGCCATTGCGTTGGTACAGGCTGCCCAGAGCACGCGGCCAAGCAAATTGCTGGTAGGTGGTCACGCGCACTTGCGCCAATGATTGGGGCACGTTCACGCCAAAGGGGTTGGGCGGTGCGTATTGGCAAGCGTGCAAACAAGCGCCACAGTTGTGGCACAAATTGGCCAGGTAGTGGGTGTCAGCGGCGGTGAATTCCAGTCGCCGTGTCATGGCCGGAAACACCGCGCAAAAGCCTTCACAGTAGCGACAGGCATTGCAAATTTGCATGATGCGCGCCACCTCGGTTTCGGCCGGACCCATGTTCAGGCCTGCAGGGCCTTGTGCCAAAGCGCGCGCTTGATCGGTCAAGTTTTGCAAAGATTCAAGCTGCGACATGGTTCACCCCCGAGTGCAAGGCAGCTTGCGCCGCGTGTTGCCCAGCCACACGGCCAAAAATGGTGCCAATGGTCATGCCCACCCCAGCCGTGTAGCCTTGGCCCAGCACATTGCCTGACATCACCTCGCCCGCAGCGAACAAGTTGGGGCTGGGTTCGCCGCGCACAAACACCGCCGCTTGGTCATTGACCTTGACGCTGAGGTAGGTGAAGGTGATGCCCGGTCGCAGCGCATAGCCGTGGTAGGGCGGCGTGTCGATGCGCCGCGCCCAATGGGTTTTGGCCGGAGTGATGCCTTGGGTGTGGCAGTTGTCGAGCACCGCATGGTCAAAATCGCCTTCGACGCAGGCGTCGTTGAAGCGCGCCACGGTGTCCACCAAGGTATCGGGGTCCAGGCCCAGTTTGCCCGCCAGTTCGGGCAAAGAATTGGCGACGATGGGCGGAAACACAGATGGCATGAAGCGGCCCACGGCCTTGGCGTCGATGATGGCGTAGCCAATTTGGCCTTGCTGGCCGGCGATCAAGCGGCCCCAAATGGCATAGCGCTTGGGCCAGAAGTCCTCGCCCTCGTCATAAAAACGCTGGCCGTGCTGGTTGACCATGATGCCCAGGGAGACGCAGTCCAAGCGGGTGGTGATGCCGCCGTCAAACAAGGGCGCGCGGGCGTCAATGGCCACGCAATGCGCTTGGGTGGGGTCGCCAATCGCGTCGGCCCCGCTGGCCAGCATGTGCTTGAGCAACACACCCATGTTGAAGCGCGTGCCACGGATCAAAAAATTGTCGGCGGTCCACTCGCCCCATTGGTTTTGGCCCCAGGCCTCGCGCTGCCAGGGGATGTTGGATTCGTAGCCACCGCAAGCCACCACACAGGCGCGGGCGGCAAAACGCCGCTCCCCAGCCCAAGCGGCGACAAAACGCGGGCCGTCCCATTCCAAGCGGTCCACCTCGGTGTTGTAGGCGATGTCCACGCCCAGCTTCTCGGCGCTGCGGAAATAGGCATTGACCAAGGCCTTGCCCCCGCCCATGAAAAAGGCATTGGTGCGCGACAGGTGCAAGGTGCCTGACAGCGAGGGCTGAAAGTGAACGCCGTGGCTGCGCATCCAATCGCGGCAGCGCGAGGACTCGCGGATCACCAAGCGGGTCAGGTGTTCGGTGGTTTTGCCCGCTGTGACCTTGAACATGTCTTGCCAGAACTCTTCTTCTGGGTAGGCCTCGGTGAGCACGTCTTCGGGGGCATCGTGCATGCAGCGCAGGTTGCGGGTGTGCACCGAGTTGCCGCCGCGCCATTCTTTGGGGGCGGCTTCGAGCAGCAGCACTTGGGCACCGGCTTCGCAGGCGGTCAATGCGGCGCACAAGGCGGCATTGCCGCCCCCCACCACGATGACGTCCCACACAGGTTGGGTGGTTGCAGGGTCTTTCATGGGGCCAGACTGTAGCGGTTTTGGCGGACCCAGCCCCCTGGGGCGAGTCCGCTGCGCGGCACCTAAAATAAGGCCATGAGCATCAAATCAGACAAATGGATTCGCCGCATGGCGCAGCAGCACGGCATGATCGAGCCTTTCGAGCCCGGCCAGGTGCGCGAGGTCAATGGCCAAAAGATCGTCAGCTACGGCACCAGCAGCTATGGCTATGACATCCGCTGCGCCCCAGAGTTCAAGGTGTTCACCAACATCTACAGCACGGTGGTCGACCCCAAGAACTTTGACGAAAAGAGTTTTGTGGACATCACCGCCGATGTGTGCATCATCCCGCCCAACAGCTTTGCCCTGGCGCGCACCATGGAGTACTTCCGCATTCCGCGCAATGTGCTGACCATTTGCTTGGGAAAAAGCACCTATGCGCGATGCGGGATCATTGTCAATGTGACACCCTTTGAGCCCGAGTGGGAGGGTTATGTGACCCTGGAGTTTTCCAACACCACCCCGCTGCCGGCCAAAATTTACGCCGGTGAGGGCTGTGCCCAGGTGCTGTTCTTTGAGAGCGATGAGGTCTGCGAGACCAGCTACAAGGACCGCGGCGGCAAGTACCAAGGCCAAGTGGGTGTGACCCTGCCCAAGGCCTGATGCCCCCCTGTTGCGGGGCCGCCACCCCCGGGGTGAGACAATGGCAACATCCATGAGTTCTTTTTCAAACCTTCAGCTGGCCCCCGAGCTGGCACGCGCCGTGGCCGAAATGGGCTACGAATCCATGACCCCGATCCAAGAGCAGGCCATTCCGGTGGTCTTGTCGGGT
>Ga0114960_10001011_pt1 | contig 23150 bp, 18 predicted proteins | sample C_130625_MF_Meta_FD_92637 | JGI IMG/M metagenome (GOLD analysis project Ga0114960, IMG submission 92637) | Freshwater microbial communities from Lake Croche, Canada to study carbon cycling - C_130625_MF_MetaG | ecosystem: Environmental > Aquatic > Freshwater > Lake | place: Lake Croche, Canada... | reverse complement strand
GGAGAACAATCTTCTAACAATTTCATATCTACTTTTTCACGTAACCATTGTAACATAGGTTCTCGAGAAACACCTTGAGTAATATAAGCGGAAATAGATAAATGTTTATGTAATCCGATATTACCACCATCGGGAGTATCAATAGGGTCAAAAAATCCCCATTGGGTACTATGTAATACACGTGGACCAACGACTTTTGCGGTCGCATCTAGTGGTAAATTGGTTTTACGTAAATGACTTAATGCCGAATTAAAAGATAGACGATTCAAATCTTGAACAATACCAATACGTTTGGTATGTGGCTGTGCTCCCCAGTTTCCTTTAAAGGCTTTTCTGAAACCAGTATCTACCACCTTTTCCCTGAAAAATTCTTCACAATAATCGAGAACGAGACTATATAAATTATTTGCATATAATGATTCATTTAAATTTATTTTTATATCAAACGCCAAATAAATCGCACGTTGTTGTATCGTATAGTATTCCCGGAATAAATCGTGCATTAAACTTCCGACTAATTCAACTCTTTTGTATTTCAAGTTATCACGGTCAGTGGCTGGTTCAATTCCCGTATAAACGGATAATAGTCGAAATACAATATACCCCAAATAATATGCTTTTTGTAAATAATTTGTTTCACCAATATGTGGTAAGAAATAATCCGATATGATTTCCAATGCGTGAGCAATGGTCTTACCTTTGGTCAATAAAGCAATATAATTCAATGCGTTACGCTGGGTCATTATGCCCCCCGCATCATGGACCGATGGTATGAATAAATCCACCATTGATTTGTATTTTTCTATATCGAGTAAGCACATCGTGATAATTTGTTTATCTGACATAATACCAAGAGCACGAAATAGAATGAATAATGGTACTGGCTTACGTACATTCGGTATATTGACCACGATGTTTTTATTCGTATAGGATGGTGAAGGTGCCGATATTTTTACGGATAACGTACGAATCGGTTTGGATACATTTTCGGATACCGAGCGAATTTCGGCGGAATATAAAAAGTGTTCATCATTGACATCACGGATATAAAGCATATTATCGGCGAATTTTTCTTGGGCAACCACGGTTTTTTCTTTCCCATCGATAATAAAATAACCACCGATATCATTGGAACATTCACCCATCGTATGACGTACTTCTTTAGGTAAGCCTTTTAATACACAGAAATCAGATTGAACCATAATCGGGAATTTACCCAGATAAATTTTATCCAATACAATACATCGTTTTTGTTTATTTGGTTCTACCATAGATTTTTCAGTAGCTTCTCTTAGTATTGCGTTTTGGGCAGGTGTTAAATTTAGTTTTTTCTTCACTATTTTACGCTTACGGGCTTCGGGTCGAGGAGCACCACCGTGATTTTTTAAACTGGTTCTTCTTTTTTCTTTCTTCTCTTCTGATAATTCTTCTTCTTCATTTTTATGAGTTTTGTTTTTATGTTCTTTAATTCGTTGGGTTCCTTCCAATGGTTCATCTTCATAATCTGTATCATCACCATCTTTTTGTTCCATATTTTCACAACCGATGACCGTAGGTGCTTCGCCTGGTGCTAAAATATCAATAAATTCCACTTCAATATCATAATGAATCGTCATACCATAAGACATATTTCTTAAACGGGCTTCATTCGGAAACATATAATGCGAATTATTATCATCATAAATGACTGGTTTTCCGAAATAGATACGATTACCGGTTTTACCACCGAAATACATTATACATTTGGAACGATAATCATTGATGGTTTTATCGAAACGAGTGGAAAGTTCCACTGGATTTTTCTCTTTAAAAATTTGAAAAATACCGTTTTTAAAAAAATCATTATAGGATTCAATATGATGTCTTACTAAAGATTGTGGATTATCATTAAAATAAGAATCAATCATTTTCCATATTACACTATCATCCATGTTTATAGTATATAAAAATATGATATATTTTTTATATGCTACTTTTTGTTTATACCTTTTACATATTTGAACAAATTTCCAAATATTCGGCGTTTTTTATGAAATTTCAAGCGCGGTTTCCATCGTCGAATCATTACTTATCGCTGTATCATCAGAAACAATAAAATAATCCGCTACATAATCATTATGTCTCCAACAACACTTCATACCTATACATTTGTTTGAAAAATTCATATTATCGATTTCTTCTGTTTTGATATGGTCTATTACACATAATTCATCTTCTTGTAATAATTCAATAAAATTGGTACTTATTGTTTGTGGTATTAGAAATACAAATGTATTTGAGCTTAGCTTCACTGGTTTTGCAATAGGAAAAATATCATCGTAACCATATTTTTTCAATAAATATTCGATGGGAGACGGTATACCTTGATAAATCATATAGCTTGGTACAGTAATCATAAAATATGAATGTTGCATTTTAGTAATATTACTTTAGTAAATAGAAAGATTTTATTTTTATATGTTTTAAATAAAATTACTTTAGCAAAAAAATTGGTATAAAATAGATTTTACGTTTAGACTATTTTCTACCATTAATTTATAAATGAACAAGTTTCTAGATACTTTTTTCAGTCCTTTAGGGCGCGAGTGGTGCTTATACTACTATATTCTTATGATTATCGCCTTTTTAGGCTTTTTAATGACAGTTGCTACATCTGTTAGTTCGTTGTTTGCAACAAAGAATTTCACATTGACCGGATTCTTCAAGAATTCATTTTTACCAATGTTGACCAGTTTTGTTGTTTATTTACTATCACGTTTAGCGTATAGTATCTGTGAGGGTGCTCTAAAGAATTAAGGAGTAATTCTGGCGGTGTAAAGAATTAAGGAGTAATTCTGGCGGTGTAAAAGAATTAAGTAGTAATTCTGGCGGTGTAAAAGAATTAAGGAGTAATTCTGGCGGTGTAAAAGAATTAAGCAGTAATTATGTAGAGACATTAAGGTAATTTTTTACTGTAAATAATTAATTAAATTTCGTTAAAAGTTATAAACGCTTTTTTCATTATAATATAATAATACAATGGACATATTATATTATAGTAATTTTTGTAAGCATTCTCAGAAAATCATTCAGAATTTATCAAAAACTAATTTAGTAGAAAAAGTAAATTTCATATGTATCGATAAACGTACACGAGACCCTAAGAATAATCAAGTCTATATTGTTCTAGAAAATGGTACCAGAGTTATTATGCCTCCGAATATTCATAGTGTTCCTGCCTTATTATTAGTAAAACAAAACTATCGTGTTATTTATGGTGATGAGATAATGAAACATTTCCAAGAATATATTTTAAACCAAAACGATATTGCGACAAAAAGAAATGGAGAACCTATTGGATTTCCTTTAGGCATAACCCATAGTACTTCCAATGTGATGTCGGAACAATATACAATGTATAATATGACACCAGAAGAATTAAGTGCAAAAGGCAAAGGTGCTTCGAGACAATTATATAATTATGTATCTGCAAGCGATAACGGGTTCTTTATTCAAACACCTCCTGACACCTATCGCCCCGATAAGTTATCGAATAATGTTACCATAGATACGTTACAACAGCAACGTAATCAAGAAATATCCGGTTTAGCACAACAAAATCCGATGATGGGTATTTAGTTTTTCTATATTGTTTTCAGTTCTTCTTGTGTATTTACCCCTTTTATATATCGATTATCTTCTTCACTTACCACATATACTTTGATATTGATATCAGTTTCTGATTTTATGATTTTCACAATATCTGTTAAATAATATTCCTTTTGAACGTTATTATTTGTAATTTTTGGTATATAATTCAATAAAAGTTCTCCATCTACATAATAAATTCCGGAATTGATTATCTTGACCTTGCCTTCATCCTCGTTACAATCTTTTTCTTCGACGATATATAATAGATTTTGTGATTCATTGCATATCATACGTCCATATCCAGTGGGGTTTTCCATGGTTCCCGCAATAATTATCATAAATGTTCTCGATGTTATAGGTTCTCGATAGGACATTACATTTCGTAAAATATTCTCTGTAATGATAGGTGTGTCACCATTGAGTATCATAACCTTATCGGTACCTTTCATATATGATAGGGCACATTTGATAGCGTGACCTGTTCCTAAAGGTTCGGGTTGATTTACATATACAATATCGTGAATCGCATATAAAGAAACGGTTTCTTTGATGATTTGGGTATGTTTTCCGGCGATAACGATTATTTTATAGGGATTTAGTAATTTAATAGTTTGAATGATTCTCACCAACATCGGAATACCTTGATAATAATGTAATACTTTAGGTAAAGTGGAATTCATACGTTTTCCTTCACCCCCAGCCATAATAACTACCACGAATTCATTTTCCATTTTGTTATAAATATACTTTCGTAAAAAAATATAAAAATTAATCGAATAGTTATTCTATATTACTTTTAATGACCGATAAATCTACTCTATTACGTGCATTTAATAATCATTTTTTTGATTTCATAGATGATATTATTCGAATATTTCCTGAAAACACTGAGTTACCCAAGTCAAGAATATCGTTTTCTACCATTAAACAAGCCAATCCTACTGCAATCGTGAAAGCTTGGTATAAATTTATTTATATGAAGTATAATAACATCATACAACAAGGCGATATATCGTTTTTTTATGAGAAAGATTATTCAACCGATATTGGTCACTTGAAAAATGCTGATAAAATTATGAATACCATTGACTCATTACGAGATCCTATCAAAGAGATGAGTGATATAAACAAGGGTCACGCTATGAAATATATTCAAAATTTGACTAAATTATCACTTATGTATTCTGAACAAATGTAAAATATGAAATGTAATAAATTCATATTTTATTAGCTATTTATACTTCGTCTGAACTACTATCGTTAATATTTTTCTTCAACATTCGCTTATCATAATTCAAATGGTATAATATTTCACGTGGTTCCATCGCATCAAAATATTCTAACGCTACTTTTCGTCGAATAATCAATGGCGTTCCTGTTTGTACCGAAGGTAAAAATAAATTATGGTGAATTTTATAAATATGTGGGAAAAACTTTTTCGATATTTGTATTTCCTGTTTCTGTACATAATAGGTTAAATATGATAAATGCACATTCGTAACAAAATTATTATAATCCTCATAAAATTTATGAAACAGATTCTTATATTGTGGGAAAAAATGTAAAAATTCATTTATTTTATGTGTTCTACGAAGGCATAAATATTGATACTGTAAATTAGGGTTATTACCGCGTATTGTTTTCATATATTTGTAATTAGGGTTTTCCATCAATGCCCGTTCTCCTGATGCAATATTCATAAACATAATTCCTAATGATTTGAAATTATTTTGAATTGAACAATTTTCCTGTTCTATTAATTCATACGTCTTTCCAATATATTGTTTGGGAAATTCTATAATTCCTATGAGTTTATTAAATATATCCCACTTTTCATAATATTGTTGTGGTATCCATTTTACAGAATCCGTTTCCGAAACATCATATAACGCAACCAAATATAATTTAGGTTTTGTAATTTCAAGTACAATATGGTTTTCCGGATGCTGTAATACAAAAGAATACGAATAATAAGTAGGCAATTCGCGAACTATTTCCAAATCATTTAATTCTTGTGAATCAGATGCATATAGGGCTTCTAAAAACATTCTATAAAACGTTTTAGGTGGGGTTTTGGTTGAATCGTCATATTCATTTCTATAATAAAAATATGTACCACCAACTGCACCCTTGGTTGCAATTTCCCATTGTTGCGAACGATTATCATAAAATAAATTCATCATTGTTCCTTCAATTGCTTCATTCGCATATATCTTTTCATGAACTGTTGGATTATTTTCTATAAATTTATTCATTTCAATTGATTTGGGTGGAGAAAAAGAAACAACTTTGTTTTCCGGACTAGATACAATGACCGAACGATATTGGGCATTGATAATATCATCAAAACAAATAAATGAATTATCATAATTTAATATTTTATAATGATGTCCATTCTTTTCATAAATTTTAGTTTTAATTATATTGGTGTTATATCCAGTAGTATCTAATGAATATGAAATGTATTCAACTTGGGCTTCGGTCATAGTATAATGGACGATTAAATATTTATCCGATTTATCTTTAATATGTTTATTAATTATCTTTTAGTTTATTTTTGTTAGTTAGAAAATAGTCAAGATTCCTGTAAAACAATTTAGAACTTTACCATATAATTTTGTAATAATATATTAAATGGAAGAAGAAATAGAAGAATTTTTAATGGATGAACCTCAAATAAATGAACCATCTTCACCATCTGGGTTATCATTAGAATTAGGGGATATTATTGAAATTATTGCACCTACCAATAAAGATATTCACGAAATGACTGTTTTTATTAGTTATATCGATAATAAGAAAATTATGCTAATAAATGTTTCGAATTCAAAACATTATCAATTAAATTTAACAGAAGCAGGCGGTTTTACTGATGAATCCATAACCGAAGTAAATTTATTGAATCGCTCTGACGAAAAAGGATATGCTAGACAAAATAATTTATTACCAAGAACTTGGATTACAATACATTTTGGTGGTGATATACCTACCACGATTACAGGTGAAATCACGAATTTAGAAGAAGATATGATTGAAATCACCACTTATCCAGATTTAGATGTATTATATATCGATTTTGCCTATAATGGTATTCCGGAGGATATGCCCATCGAACGAATTGATATTGGTAAAAAACCTGCATTTTTAAAAAATATAGCATCTCTTTCACAGGTAGCCGATTTAGATGAAAATGACCAGATGCTCAGTCCAGGCGAATTGGCCTCGATGGAATTTACCGATTCGGGTGAATCTATCATTCATATTCCCGAAACCGCTGAAATTGATGAGAATGTACGTGCTGTTTTACACGATGTATATCTCGACGCAAACACTATTGTTTTTGGAGAACGTTTAGAAGCTATTAAACAATTAGTGGAAGTTCCAGAGAACGAACAACGTTATGGAGTAGAAACGCAAGTTAATGATTTGATGGATGAATTACTTTCTACCATACCAAATAGTAAAAGGACGAAATTGGTTCTCGATAATATTCATTTATTAATTGAACGCTTCAAACAGTTACGTGAAGAATATTCTAAATTTGACGATAACCAAAATATTTATGACTTTAAAACATATGGCGCTTATCATAAACCTCTCATTGAAAAAATACAGAAAATCGATACTCGATTACAATGGTTAGTGCCAGTGGTTTCGAATCGTAAAAAGATTTATGATGCCGATATCGAAATCGATGCCAATGATGTTATCACGGAACAATCCAGTACTGAATTAAGAAAAATCGAGAAATTACAAAATGACTATTATAAACCAAAAACTCGAAATAATCCGATTGATTATAGTTATTTAAATAATGCAATACAAAATATTATGAATCCATTCGAACAACCATTGAATACATCTACACTATTAACTACCAAACAAGTTCTCGTAAATATAGATTCTATTATCGATAATCTCGATGATTTCCAAAGTACCGTATATAATTCATCGGGTATCGTAAAGCGTAAATTTGTGATTCAACGGTATAATCTCGGATTAACGAAATCGGAACAGCAAGTCTTGAAAACAGGTAAAAAAATATATCGTTCCGTACCCATGACACCGAATGACGCAATGACCATCAAATCCTTTATGATGTTACCAGCCAATGTGATGCAATATTCAAAGATTGATTTACCCGGAACACCTCTCATCGAAAAAGTATCTTTACACCAGTATCCATTTATGTTGTTTTTATTATTACGTAAGAATACAGATATTATAACGAATGTGATTAAGGATTTGACAACTGAACTGAAATATGATGCCGATGACGATAAAGAAAACAAAAATAGTATCAAATTTTTAACAGGACTACAAGAATATATATTATCAGATGATTTGGATAACATCGATGATAAGTTTCAAAAATTTTTGGAAATAGTAATTCCGAGAACGAGAACATTGATACGATTGGTACGTAAATATATAAAAGACAAATTATCATTTGTGGATGTCGTACAATATTTGGAACCTTTTATGGTATATTCATCCGATATCACTTATAAACAATATATGGAAATACGTTATTTTATAAAAGAACAAATAACGGAATCTAAGAAAAATTATGCGAAAAAGTCCAATGATTTTAATGTGATTCGTAACGCCAGATATAATGTTTCTGAAAATATGAATTCTATATTACGTATTCTATCCGAGAAGAAAGAATTCACCGATGGTTTTTTGAATGCATATAAACTAGTGATGAACGGTAAAAACTTATCCGTTAGTCCCAATGAAGCTCTCTCCAAAATGTTAGAACTCGATAATGCGAATTTATATACTCATTTGATGAGTAGTTTATTAATATCCCTGATGACACCCTCCGCATTAATCGATGTATTATCTCCTCCAGATGTTCCCGAAATGAGTGAATTGGAAAAAATACTACCCAATGATTGTTCTCGACGTTATTTGGCGAAAAAATATGATTCCTTATCTGCTCTACAAAAGGATAATAATGTAGATGAATTATATTTTGATAAAGAATTCGATGATACTCCTTATTCTATTCTTAAAAAATATAAAGATGAACAAAAGAAAATGACACCAGAAGAATTTATCGAGTACTTTACTGAAATTCTCATTCAAAAACACGATTGTCCACCAGAATCCGCATTAGAATTAGCAACAACCATTATTTCGAATAAACGATTAGTAAAAGAAGAACATTATGCTATATTGGAATTAACACCCAAATTACCTGCAGATGTAGATGAAAACAAATTAACTGAAAAAGAAAAAGAAGAAGTTAAACGAGAAGCAGATTTACGTAAAAAAATACAATATTATCGTAGATTAAAAAATAATTGGGTTCACGATGATTCTATCGATGATAATTCATTTTTAGATACCAATACGCTTTTCTGTAATATTAGTAAAAATTGTTTTAAAAATACTAAAAATAACGTATGTGAAACACTCGATACTACACAAGCTAGACTGGAAGAGATACAACGTAAAAACATAATGAATGAATTCGATAAACGTTATAATGTGAATGTGGAAGAATTGGAAAAATCATTGGAAAAGAATATTGAATATTATCAAAAGTTCTTAGGAAAGTTGAGAACCTTCAATGAAATAAAATCCCATAAAGCCAATAATTTATCTTATGAATTAGGAAAATTTGCATCTATGAATGATGGTATTCAATCACCTTATTTATATTTACGTAATATGATACTCGGCCAAGATGATTTTACCAAGAAACAATTTGATATCGTTCGATTTGTAGATAAATTTTGTCGAGAACCTATGGTAAATGAATTGGAAGAAAATGCTCATTGGAAATACTGTAAAGATACCAATATTCCATTGATGCCTACTTTTTTATTTCAATTAGCCAATACCTTTATAAATGGTGGTGATTTTGCATTAAAAGAAGCCGAAATATGTAATGAAATTGGTGTATTAAGTGACGATGGCGATTCTATTGTGGATAAACATAGTGGTTTTGTCATTCGTAAATTGGATTTTTCTACCGAAGAAGGGTACGATGAAGCGGGATTCCGTATTACGACCCACGCAGTTATGGAAAAAGATGCAGGTACTCAATTATTAGAAGTGATAAACAAAACTAAAAATCAAGATAAAATATTCGAGAACAGTACCAGTGAAATGATTTATAATGTTTTCAAGGCTATTTCGAATAATATTGATATTCCAATAGAAGGATTAGAATCATTTGTATTGAGAACAACTAATGAACTTATGGAAAAATCTATCAAATCAAAGGAGAACTATGATAAAGAATCTCAAAAAATAGAAAAAGAAAAAGGAAAACGTAGAAAGAAATTCGAATTTTATCGTGATGAATTAACCATTATTATTATTGCAAGTGTTTTGTTTATCGGTATTCAAACCACCGTTCCATCCTTTCAATCTAAAAAAACATTTCCTGGTTGTATTCGCTCTTTTGGTGGTTTTCCATTAACGGGCGTGGAAGATATCACCGGCATTCAATATATATGTTGTGTTTTAAATAAAACCAAAAGTAAAATATCGGTATGGAGTGCGATTGAAAAAAGCAATGCCGATACATTAGCAAAACAAATGAAAGAATATATTGAAAAAGTCATTATGAAACGCGGTGATATCAATGAATTGTATGTGAAAAAACGTGAATATTTATTAACGAACCCAGACATTATCGTATCACAAGAACATAATATTTCCAAATGGTTACACTTTTTACCACCAGTCATTGAATTCGATGTAGCACATTCTATTCAAAATGTGAGTACCGAATTTAAAAAAGAATTTTTAGAATTAATTCGCAAGGGCAGTAAAGACCAAGATGAAAGTTATCAAGTTCTCAAAGGTAAAGTGACACTTTACGGATATTCTGTCATTGAATATATCAATCATATCATAAAGAGCAAAGACTTATTATTGAAAACAACCAATAGAATTCCTTTTATGGAAAATGCTTGTTGTAACGAGAACAATAATATGACAAATCCATTATCTTACTTTATACACGAAAATGATAATATCAAGGTTATCTTACATAATTCAAAACAATTAATCGATATGATATCTGATTATAAAACCATATCAAAAGCAAGTATTCTATATCATCCCGCGTTTACTGGTATCAAATATCCCAGTATTCCGGTAGGTCATTTGGAAGAAAATATATACGCCTGTTTTATTCGTTATTGTAATTTCGATAGAAATTTACCGGTTCCGGAAGAATTCAAATCCATTTGTAGTGAAAAACCAGTCAATTATAATAAATTTTGGACAATACAAGAAAAGACCGAGTTTTTAAAGAAAAATGGAAAACAATATACCGTAGATGATTTATACACATTAATGAAATTGGTAAATCAACGTAATATAATAGAAACATATCATTCGGACCCCTTCACCAAAGTAGATGCAATGAATGATATCATAGATAGTCTAGATGTGACCAACTGTATAAATGTGGATAATAAATTACGAGAACATTTACGTAAAGTATTGGATAAATTCAATCCAAAAGTAATGACTGATATCGATTCCGATGAATTGGAGAACTTGAAAGAATATTTATATACAACCAATGATTTATTATATCATAGTATTCTCGATTTTATCGACCGTTATGGTAACCTCAGCGAAACCGAATATACAAATATTAGTAATTTCTTAGCAAATTTGACCAAATGGAATTCCGAAGATAAATCACAGAATGGTAATTTATATTATGATGAAGAGCTATATACAATCACTCAATATATACAAAATGCTGTATATTCAATGTCGAAGGAATATCCAAACATTATATTAAATGAAGCAGAACATTATAATATTCCACGTCATTGGGGTTTTGTAGATATCGATGAATATAAGCTACAAACGATTATTCGAAATTATTATAAAAATATGGAAGAATTCAAGGGTGATACAGTTATATCCAGATTATTAATGGAAGTATCCAATCGATTAATAGATTTGAATTTATTTACTCAAAACATTCCCATTATTACACCTATACAAAAGAATTCCGTCAATTTCCATTCGCTATTCGATAAGCGTACCATATATGCTTTGTTATTATATAGTTTCTATAGTGTCTTATGTGAATATATTTGTGCCGCCGACGAACCTGATTTATTAAGAATCGATATCGAGAACTTTAAACAAGTTCGTCGTGAAAAAATATACGAAAATGGTTTAGAATCGAACCAAATAACTGCCCAAATCAATACATTAAATGAGAACTTTTATGATAATTTCGATGATTTGAATGAACAACAAATATTATTAGGCAATCAAGATGAATTAAAACAGCGTGTATGTAAGTTATTAATCGGATTCATAGATATCGAAGAAGCTAATAAAAAAGCCGTTAATTTTTCTTATTCGGATATAAAATATTATGTGACCCGTAGTAAGAATAAAGAAAAAATGAGAATAGTGAAGAACTTGGGTGATTTATCGATAGAGGAACGTCGGGTAGAAGATATGATGAAAAACTATAAATTAGGTAAATGGAATGTGGGTATGCAAAAAGGCTTGGTACAATATGATGCTATTACCAATGAACGCGAAACCAATGATTTAATGCAACAATTATTAAAAGACGTGGAAGAAGGTGATATTGATATTGTTACCGAAATGACATTGGGTATATATGATGTAGGTCAATATACGAATACAGACCAAATGGCGGATGTAGAAGAAGTACAAGATTTCGAGAACCAAGAAACCGATAATTTTTATGATAGAGAAGCATTTGGTATTGAAGATTTAGGTGAAGATTATACAGATGGACAATATTATGAAGAAGATATTGATAGAGAGGATTATTAGTGATTGTTTTTATTGTATAAAGCCATAAAAAATTATAATTTTATATTATAAGATTGAATTAAAATATAAAATGTTACCTCAAATAAAAGGTTTTGTTAGATTCCATAAATTAAATGTTACGATATTATTATTTTTGATAATGTTCTCAATAGTTCATTTTATGAAACCCGGATTTTTGTATAACCACGAAGGAGGATTTAGACCATTTGGAGTAGGATATAAACATAAAACAGTCATTCCGATTTGGGTGGTTTCGATTATTTTAGCCATATTATCCTATTTAATGGTATCGAGTTTTATTTTATACACATAATCGTTCTTTTTATTGAAAAAAAGCATATTGTTATTTTAATATGAGTTCATCCCCCCCTAGTTTAATTGAACCGAACGCCAAATATTATTTATTTAGTAGTCTTAAATCGTGTCACGAAAATAGGGTAAATCTATATTACTATGCATTGAATATCAGTGTATTTGTTATTTTCGTTGGTATCACAGGATATTTATTATATTATTGTCATAAACATAAACTATCCGATTATGAGAAAGAGCGAAAAATGATACGAGACCAGCAATATATAATGTCGAAAATCCGTTTTTACCAAGAAGAAAGTAAGCAACGTAATGAATCCAGTATAACGGCTCTACCGTTTGTATAAACCAATATCTAGATATTGGTAACCGTTCGTCGAATATAAACATCGTTACTTTTGTATAAAATTTGTTCATATAATATATAAATTTTATACATAATACATAATAATGAATATTATAAAAGAACAAAGGGAAGATATCATTCGAGAAAATAATACTGCCCAAAAAGACTTGGTAAATATTTTAGAAGATTTGAATAAAAGAACTGATGTTCTCGATATTCGAGAACATTTACAAGGTGATTTGGATTTCGCTATTTTAAAAGAGATGGGCTTTAATAACATTAAAAGTATTTCATTCGAAGCAGGCGATATCACCAATATACAGAATATTCCCGAAGGTGTTACCGAATTGAAATGTGGAAAAAATTTACTTTTCTTCTTGGAAAATTTACCAAGTTCTCTTACTCATTTAGAAATTCCTGAAAATTATCTGGTATCTATCAATGTTTCTGAAATTCCGAGCTTGACGCATTTGAACATAGCTCATAATCATTTGGTTTCCTTAGAGAACCTACCCTCCGAAATCGAGGAAATTCATTGTGAACATAATAAACTTACTCATTTGGATTTAAAAGGATTACCCAATTTGAAAGTTCTCAATATTTCCAATAATAATATTACGATTATCGAGAACCTACCCGAAAATATTGTGGATTTTACTATGGAAAATACTCCGAGTATCGAATTCCGTAACTCTCCGGTAATACCAAATATGAATAAAGATAAAGCACAAGAAGATAGTATTCAACAAAACATTAACTATAATGAAAGTTTATATGAATATTTCCGCTTGAAAAATAAATACGAAACAAAATTATATGATGCTCGTAAAACCGCATTTGAATCTGCGGTAAGTAAAAAAGTCGGTAAAAAACGTGCCCAGTTAGTAAAACCCAAATGTATTCAATGTGATAGACCCGTTGGTACTATTTTTTCCAGAAAAGATGAGCGATATATGGCCATTTGTGGAGATACGGTAGAACCTTGTAAATTAAATATCGAAATATTTTCTGGAGGATATAATACAACACTATACTATTTATATTTATTTTATGAACAAGTACAAGATGAAAAAGACATTATTATACGCCAAAAATTAGATACATTATTTAATTACGTGAGTGAAGCACAATCTATCAAACTGTTTAAAAAAACATTGGATAATTTTAATTTCGAAAGTAAAATGGTAAAAGAATTAATGGATAACCATAATGATAATTATAATAACTCCACTAAAAATGAGTTGATACAGAAGAAAAAAGATACAATCTTTGTTTTTATAGAACGAATCCGGGCTCTTTTAGAAGAATATGAAAAAACCGAGAACCGAGAATTATTGAAAACTGCAGTCCAACTACAAATCGATGATTTATTACCCGAAACACGTAATTTACGACTTTTACAAAGTGAGCATATGGAAATCAATGACACCAAAACGAAAAAGGGTAAAATAGAATATGCTTTATTTAAAAATGATGTCGCTCTATCAAAAGATGATTTTACATTTGGAGAACCTCCACGGGTCGTTAAATTTCATAAGAGTACATAATTTTTATTACACTATAAAATATGAATGCATTATTGATTTCATATTTTAACATCTATTATTATTAGTCACACCATCCCATATTATGCCGTGTATATCAGCCCAGCGTTTTTTTGCACAGGTTGTAGTTATGCCGGTTGATGACCAACTTGCATTAGAAAAATCTATACTGGTTTTTTCTGAATTTAAACCGTATGTGGTACTTCGTCCAGTACCACTTAAAGATAAACTATTAATACCTTCACTATTATATGTATCTCCTGTATTTTTTCCTCCAATCGATGGTATTCTACAGACATTATTACTTGATGAATTTAGATTCCAATAATCTGGACAAGTATTTTGTGTTGGTGGAAATTCTTGATTGCTATAAGACTTTCTAGACATTAATATTCCAACATATGTTAATAGTAAAATAAGTATTATAATAGCAATGATTACTACTATTGAATAAAATCCTAATTCGATGCCAAACATTTATATATTATATATTATAATAATATTTTTTATCGATATCATAGCTTTCCTAAATAATGATATATTTAGTCGTAATAATTTCTTAATAAAGTTTATAAGGAGAATATATATTATGTCATTTGGTAATTATTTTTCATATACATATAATAATGGTAATACCAACCCTACTGGTAATATAGTTGGTAATACTATTACTATTGGTAATATAACCGCTAATACATATAGTAGTCAAGCAAAAGGAAACGTATATACAAATTTTTCGGATTTTAATTCATTAAACGAAACCAATTATAATTTGGATGGGAATACAATGATTATTGATACGAATCAGTATAATGGTCGAATCAATATCGTTGAACCAATTGTTCCTAATATTCGTTTTCAAATGCACGAAAAAATTGCCGTGAAAAATAGAACCACTGAATATAGAGAAGCCATCGGGGGTGTCTGGGAATCCAATGTGTTAGCACAAGTGTTTTTTTCTGCTGAAAATATTCAAATTATTCAAAATGGCTTACGTGCAGGTGTATATGAAATGTCGAATAAACAATATGTGATTGCACCACAAAACCTAGATACCGTGAAAGTGATTATGCGTAGCATCTATTTACAATATGCTGAACATTATGAAAAAGATATTACTGGACAAGTTGAACGTTTAAACAAATTGGTATGGGATTATGCAGTGCCTTCGGTATATAATGAGGCAATAGGATATGTGAAGTACTGTGAAGACCAGAGCACATTGGTGGTTCCGTTGGAAATGCCTAGACACACTGATAGAGATTTTAAACAATTGGAGATGAAAGAGTGGTTTTAAAGCGAAAAGCCGAAGGCAAAAGCTGAAAGCGAAGGTAAAAGCCGAAGGCAAAAGCAAAAGGCGAAGGTTATTTTAATATATAAAAAATAAGTTAAATATAAAGAAATATATTACATCAAGTATAAAGAAAAATGATGCAAAAAACACTTATGCTTTTTATTTATTTATTACATTGTTACCATAATGATGCTTTTATTACCCGTTTTTTATAACAAAAAGAATATTCATTTATTACAGTTGAATAATGATGCAAATAACAATAAGGATATTGAGTTCGATACTATCAGTAAATCATTCAATAAAAACCTCCGGTTAGGAAGGTCAAAAGACGAAGACGGTAAAAGTAATATTTGGTCAGTCGAACCGAAAATGGAAGTGATACAAGAAGAAATCACAGAATTCAATAAAAATATTTTGACGGTTGGTTTAATTGTTACTGGATTTTTAGCAACTTTACCTATCTTATTTACTTTGAGTAAATATGTCCAAGATATAGATTATTAAACCTTTTTATAAACCGATCGACATTTCATAACTTGTTAAGTTCTCACGCTTTGCGTGCGTGTTAATTGATTTATCGGTGTAAATAATTATTTATCATTGAATGTAAATAATTATCTTTTTGATTTTTTGGTATTTCGTTTATATTTTATGATTCGCTTTTTTGATTTTTTGTTTATTTTATTTGTATTTCTTTTTTTTCCACCGGTTTTTGATGATTCTTCTGTTTCTTTGACAAAGTTGTCTAATTTTTTTATTAGTCCTAATCTTTTTTTTAGGTCTTCTATATCTTCGGTGGATTTAGTCTCTTCGAAGTCGGCTTGTTCTCTCACCTCAATTATGTAATTATTATTATTATTGTCCAATAGGTTAACCTTTGCATAATTTGTTACACCATCGTTTGTAGTTTTATATATTTTTTTTTCGGAATCAATTTCTTTAATTTCAACATTGTTGGTAGTGTCATGCATAAATGCATTTTTTTCTTTATTATAATTCAATTCTTGGTTTGCATTTCTTGCTAAATTCGATGTTCTTGGGGCTGTAAATTTATTATCTTGAGTAAATAAACTATTATTATTGTTATTGTTACGCTTAATGGGATGCGTTATTGGAACATTTTGATTACCATCATTATTACTGGAGCTGCTTTGAATCTTGTTTTTATTAAATTTATGAATTGTATTTTTAACAGCACCCTTTGGAATAACCCCTTCTGCATCATTTGTATTCATTCTACTATAATATCCTTATATAATTTTTATCCAATTTTCAGGAATTAAATCACTAATATCGTGATTTTCATCACCACTCCATCGATTCGGCGTCACTACTACTTTATCTAAATATTCATTAAAATAAGCCGCCCACCAACTAAATGTACTATTCGCAATAATATTATCACGACAACAACTCATTATTAATAATTGTTTCCAATCTTCAATATCATCTTTTATTTTCATAAAGTTAATTTCTTTATATTTTTCTTTTAATTTATTTACGACTGTTGTTACATATTCATTATCTTCTGCTTCACAACACACGATAATCAAAGGATTTTCTATTCCACGACGATTCAAAATTTCACAAATAGCTAAATCATAATATTCAAATGTTAATATAGGATGTTGTTTCGGTTTTAATTTATAATCACCCAACCGAAAATGCATACTTACGATATGTCTATTTTCAGGAAAATATTCGGGAAATTCTCTTCTGATACCTTGTAATTTCATTGGAAGACCAATCATACCAGCAATAAAATTATACTGATGTTCGAAATATTTATAACTTTGGTAGCAACCTGTAAATGCTAGGTGTTCATTCATTATATCTGGTATTTCTGTATATGTATAGTCAGGTTCATTATATCTGGGTAATAAATGTAAATACTCACTACTATAAATATCATTTGAATAGGTAGTACAATGTAATATTCTGTCTAATAAATTTAACCAATAAGTCTTACGATAATATTGTATATAACAATTTTCCAATATTTCTTTATATGGAAATATAAACTGTCTATTATGCTTTATAGCATAGGCAATAGTAGTAAATATAGCGAATAATTGATTACCCAATCCTCCACCAGTAAGATGTGTAACGATTCTTGTCATATATAATGATAATACGATTTTTTTATATTTTTATTCTCTATATGTATCTATTCCTTCAAGTATTAGAAACGCCACAACTATACAAAAAACAGTCAATAATATAATACCTATTATTATTGAAAGAAGCATACTATAAGAGTATTATAATGTTTTTTTATTTTATTATTTAAAAAATAATATATAAGATTTTTATATAATATAATAAATGAGAACCTTAGTATTATATGTATTTCATCAATATAATAATCGTGTTGATTATTTTATAAAAAATGCTATTTTTCAAGACCCTGAAGTCACCTTTGTAGTCATTTGTAATGACCTCAATTTAAAATTCGAAGTTCCACCCTATGTATCCACTATGCATAGAGAAAATAAAGGTTATGATTTTGCTGCTTGGTCAGATGGATTATTACATCAAGAAGTATATAAACGATTCGATAAATTTATTTTTGTGAATTCATCCGTGATTGGCCCTTATTTACCACCTGGTTTCAAAGGTCGATGGACAGATATTTATTTAAATGGTCTTTCCGATACCGTAAAATTATTTGGTAGTACGATCAATTGTCATTTCCATATGAGACCTGATATACCACAAAAAAATCAACCCATATTATTTAGTCATATCCAATCTTATATATTCAGTATGAATCTAGAAACCCTCGAGTACCTAATCAAATGTGAAATATTTTCTGAAACAAATCATTCCGCAAGTTTTGATAAAACCATTGAAAATAAAGAAGTCGGAATGTCAAGAAAAATTATCGAAAATGGTTGGAATATCGGTTGTTTAATGACGAGATATAAAGATGTCGATTTCCGTTTTATTTATAAATCTATAGAAGAATATGATATCGAATTCTTGGGAGATATTATGTTTCCAGAACATATCAATACGGTTTTTACGGCGGAAGAACTCGTTTTTATCAAAGGTAATCGTTGCTCAAATGTTCCATTTCCTTCGCGTTAGATATTGATTTCTATCTTACCACTAAACGCTGTATTATAATCAATCTTTTTATTATGATTCGTATTGTCTTTATTCGCATATTCATCATATTTTTCACTCAATAAATGTTCATATGAATTCATAAATAGCGATGGATTCATTACACTCATAAACCTAGCATATAATGTTTTCTTATATTCATTAATTCGTTTCGGTTGATTTATTAATTCTACCGCTTTTATTACATAATCATCTGGAGAATAACTAATTAAATCATATATTCCACAATTCAATAAAATAGAACTGGTAACATTTGTAGCGTGATAATCTTTATTATACAACGTAATAATAGGCACTGAGTTATATAGTGCATTACAACTAGTAGTGGTTCCGGAATAAGGAAATGTATCTAATAATATATCTATTTTTGAAAATAATTCAATATAACTATTATCATCCAATTTCGGATGTAAAATCAATCGGTCTTTAGATACATTCAATTGTTTCGTATAATATACTAGACGCTCATCGTAATTGTCAAAAGTATCGAGTTTTATAATGAGTTTCGTATTCGGACATTTATTTAATATTTTATTCCATGCATCTAATACAATTTTTGTATTTTTTGGTTCTTTGTTTAATGAGCCTAATATTATGGTGTCGTCTAATTTTTTCGGCATAAAAGGCCGTTGTTGATGAATTGATTCAAATAATAAAAAACAACCATTTACCTTTAATAACTGTTCAGAATATTTTTGTTTGGAATCCATATTATCAGCATATTGGTCAGTTATACGATATTGAATTGACTTTAAGCCTGTGGTATTCGGATATCCCAAATAAGTCATTTGTATGGGTGCTGGATGTAATGCAAATATTGGTAAACGGTTACCAACTGTATTTCCATTCAAATCGATTAATATATCAATACCGTGTGAATTTATTATGTTGGCGGCTTGTTTATCATCTTTATCCATTATATTATGGATGGATACATTTAAATTATTATAATGCGGACTCATATTTGCTGAATTGCTATATAAAAATATTTCAAATTTATTTCGATTATGACGTTTTATGATTGGTAATATAAAATTAGTTACTGCGTGAGGTAAAAAATCAGAGGATACATATCCAATGCGTATTTTGGGTTTATTCGATGATGGTTTTAATGAAAACAGTGGAGTATCTTTTATATATTTATTTATTTTTATCGATTTCTTATTATAATCAGCAGAATCATAAAATACATAATCGAGTAATGATATATGTAATTGATGAATTTTTAATTTATCTTTATCTGGTAAATTATATTTATGTGATAAATCTACGACGTTCTCCATATTTTCAACGGCCTTTCTTATATTACCAAGAAGATAATAACTATAAACAATATTAATCATATTATCGATTTTTTCTTGTTGTTTATCTATAGTGGTTGGCTCTATGGTCGATTCTTCATTTTCGATTTGAACTGAATATTTTAATACATCTTTTATATTATTTGAATTACGTTGGCTATGTATATAATATTGTAAAAATTCTTTTTTTGATGGTAAATCAAATTCATCAAATAAATTATCTTTATTTAATTCAGTTAATTGTTTGAATTCATTATGGTCATATAATAATTTACATAAATCGAATAAATTTTCAAAATGTTGTGGTTTTTGACTATAACACATTTTATGCCACATTAGTTGTTTTTCATAATAGGTGTTTTTAAATAAACAGGCCATTTTATAATATAAATCCGCATCCGTGGGATATAAATAAATCGTTTTTAATAATATCACTTCTTTCTTGCTTGGTTCCAAATGACTATTGTATAATTTCAATCCTAATTCATATATCTTAGGTGAATAATGGGTATGAAAATTAGGATAACTCGTAAATTGAAATAAATTTAAAAATTCATCCATCTCAAAAACAATAATACATATAGATTATAAATTCTATATTTATTATTATGATAACTATTTATTTCGATAGAAAAATAGAATGAAATCCGATGCTCAATGGTATTTCGAAGGGTATTTCGATAATCTTATAATTGACTAGATTGATAACGAGTAAATAACTTTTATTATTGTTTTGGGTATTAAATGCAAAACTAATTAAATAAGGTATATTATCAATCATTTTTATGGCTTGTTCTCCACAAATAAACCGGTTTTCGAAACTTATTTGTTTTTCTACTTTTAATTTATCACAAATCACAAACCCATTGATAATGCGATTCTCTATACTTCGGAAAACGACTTTGTTTTGATATGTTTTGGGAAAATCTAAATCCAGCTCTTCTAATTTTATCGATTTTTCAATGGTCACCTGTTTTGATGCCTTATCTATATGTATCATTCTATATTTACCACTGATATTCAATTGTGAAAAATCCAATTCGTCATATAAGGATGCATAGATATCGATAAAGTTCTCAGTTTCATTATATTCAGAATAATGAAATATATAAAAACTCTCATTACTGGTAAAGGTATCTATTTTGGAATCCTCTTTATTAATAATATGTATTTTGGTCTGCTGTGTTTTATCCAAGATTACTGGAACGGGTTTGGTAAATAAATTCTCTATATCGATTTTTAATGGGGAATCCACGAGTACTATTTTTTTAGGTGTTACCCAAAAATCGTGAATGACCGGTAAATAACGCATCTTTATATTGACTCTTTTTGCTATCGTAAGGTTCTCGTTCAATTCGAAATAATTCACACTATTGGTCATAATATCATAATCGATGGTTTCTACATTATCTATGAATTTGGAATGGGCCGAAAAATGCGAAACGGAATCGATATCTACTTTTCGAACAGTGTCAATCTCGTTCTTTTGAAAATCGATGTTTATCAAATAGGGTGAATCACGTTCATATAAGGCATATACCTTATTATTAATATCCATCAATGCAGTATTGGCTAATCCCATAATATTTGGTAAAAGACGGACTTTACTTAATAGAGCGAAGAATGCTTTTACCATACGATTATCGGGTATTCTACCATTCTTTTCTTCATAAACCAATTTATCCGTTCTTATAAAATGTTTGATAAAGGTAAGTTCTCCATGATTAAAAAAGATTCCTTGAATATTACCATCACCGATGAATAAATCATATAGATTTGTTACCGTTGTTATGTTAATATCGGGGCCAATCATTCCATAAAACCCATTGATTTTATTTATGATTTGTTGGTCGTGGTAAGGTAATTTATAAGGGATTTTTTGTTTGATTTCTCTTGATTTTATATTGAATCTGTTACCGAGTGGAATATTCCAAAAAAATGCGTTGGTAAATGTAATACTCGTAAATGTAATACCGGTAAATGAAACCAGTAAAAAAGATATTATATTCATCGTTTTATAATATCTTTTCATATTTTTATTTTCTTTTAGGTTCTCTTTATTTATTTTTATTTGTATTGTTATTTATTGTTCCGATGCCCATAATTGTTGAACGAATGATTTGAATTTATAGGAGAAACTTTTATTTGGATTCATATCGACAATGGTATAGGCATTCTCATCGTCATACATATTTATAAATTGTTCTTTGAAATCATTGGTAATTTCACCTCTTTCCGCGAATTCTAATAAAGAATCCATAAAATGATTTTGTTCTTTGGTATTGGTTTCATTTGTTTCTGGTTGATTTGGGTTTTTGATGGTTTTATTCATATGTTCATAATAGTAAGGTAATATATATTTTTCAGATACAATGATTTGTTTCAAGGAAGACAATGGTTGTTCTGCGTATTGTTGCATTTTCTCTTGGATTACGTTGTAATAAAAAGGAAGATAATTTTAAATCGTTTTTGGTTGGTTTGGATATTGATAATATACATATAAAAAAGTAATTCAATTTTTTCTTCTACGAAGCGTTTTCTTTTTGGCTTTGTTTTTTCTCGATTTGGCTTTGGTTCTTTTTGATTTGGATTTATTTTTTCTCGATTTGGCTTTCGTTCTTTTTCCTCCTATTTTTCGTTTGGCACCAACCTTTTCATATATTTCTTTTATTTGTTTTCTAGTAAAAATTTTTTTTATTTGTTCTGGAGTAAAAATTTGTTCTATTTGTTCTGGAGTAAAAATTTGTTCTATTTGTTCTGGAGTAAAAATTTGTTCTATTTGT
>Ga0114960_10001010_pt1 | contig 23165 bp, 21 predicted proteins | sample C_130625_MF_Meta_FD_92637 | JGI IMG/M metagenome (GOLD analysis project Ga0114960, IMG submission 92637) | Freshwater microbial communities from Lake Croche, Canada to study carbon cycling - C_130625_MF_MetaG | ecosystem: Environmental > Aquatic > Freshwater > Lake | place: Lake Croche, Canada... | reverse complement strand
TTGAAAACAGAATTAGCATCAAAATTTATTTAGAAGGAAATCTTCCAGCTGAAATTCAACATTTTAGAAATGCATTAGAGGATAAATTAAAAATCTTTAAGTCGCTTGCTGGAGATCGTATTGAATATGTTTTTGTAAATCCTAAAAACGGATCTGATTCGGATCAAAAAGCGCTCTTTTCCGATTTATATGCTAGAGGCCAAGGCATACTTCCTATGGATATCGTGTATATGAAAGACGGAGATCAAACACCATTGATGTTATGGCCAGGGGCTCAAATCTCTTATTCACAAAACGGAATCATTAAAGAAAGTGTCATTCAATTTTTACCAGGAACACAACCAGGAAAACCCTACGATCTTTCCAATATTTCTGAAATCTTAGAAAATGCGGTCAACAATTTAGAATACAATTTGGTCTCTGCAATGCGGAAGATTACACAATTAGAGAAACCTAGAATTGCTTTTTTACAAGGACATGGAGAATTAAATTCAAATCAAACATTGCGCGCACGAGGACTTATCGCTCCCTATTATTCACTATCGGAAATTTCATTGAATGATTCTATTGCGGCATTGTCCGATATAGATGGTTTGGTGATTGCGGATCCTCAATTTCCTTTTTCCGACAAAGATTTATATATCATTGATCAATTCGTGATGAATGGTGGTAAATTAATGTGTTTCATGAATGCTTTACATGTTGAAGATGACACCTTGATGAGCCGAGGCGTAACACATTCGATAAGAAAAAATCTCCGCCTTGAAAATATGCTTTTTGATTATGGATTGAAATTGAATGAGAACCTAGTGGTCGATGTTCAATGTGCTCCAAAAATCGTCCCTTATGCTGAACAAACCTTGTTGCCTTGGTTTTTTCATGTCATGGCGTCCCCTACTTCACATCCAATATCTAGAAACATTGAACCCGTATCTCTGGAATATGCCAATGAAATTCAATTCGTGAAGCAAGCAAAAGCAAGATTTATTCCAATTCTTACTTCGTCTAGCAATTCCAATAAGACGGGTCTTGCCCCATTGGTAAGTCTGGAAATGCCGATGAGCTACGGAAAAAAACCGCAATTGGTAGACAATCCTACAGATAACATCAATAAATTATGCTTGGCAGGATTGTCTGAAGGATATTATAATTCTCACTTCCAAAATAGAATTGTTGAGGAGTTTTCCAAAAATAAAAATTCCAATTATAAAGAGAAAAGTTTAAAAGAAACAAAAGTACTTTTGGTGGGGAATGGAAATTTTATAGCGAATAGTTATGATTCTATGCCCAACCCAAAAGGAGCTGGATTTCTATATAGGGCCAATCCTTTTAATGAATTGAAATTTAATAAAATTTTAGCCGAAAGAAGTATTCCCTATTTTTATGGAAATCAAGAATTTTTTCAAAATCTAATGGATTATATGATGGGGGATAATTCGGTGCTGGATATTAGAAGCCGACAAATTGATATCAAATTAATTGATAAAGAAAAATTAAAAGTAATGTCTGGGAGACTTAAAATTATTAATGTTTTCGGCCCAGTTTTACTTATTTTGTTTTTTGCCTTTGTTTGGAATATACTCAGGAAAAGACGTTATTCTTAATCAACGACTGACTGATATGAAAAAAATAATTTTACTATTGTCTGCTGTACTTGGCATTTGCTTGCTGACCTTACTTACTTTTAATTTATTGAATAAAAAAGGAGTTTCTGATAGTGAATTAATTGATTTTGCCATTTCAGACACCAGTAGTGTTGATCAAATTGAAATTACAGATGCCTTTTCAAACAATATAAAATTGATTAAGAAAAATGGTTTGTGGACCGCCGATAATGGAGATTGCATCAGTAGAGAAAATATAAATTTTATTCTTGATGCAGCAAAAAATGTAGAATTTAAAGGTTACCTACCCAAAAAATCTATTAAAAAATTCACTGAATTAATGTCAACCCAAAACACTAAAGTTTCCTACTTCATAAATGGAGAATGGTTTAAAACTTGGTATATAGGTCCCGCATCACAAGACCATTATGGACAAATCATGTTGTTGGAGTCTAGCAGCGATGGAAAAAGTTCAAATCCTGTAATGATGAAAATAAAAGGGATCAATGGCATTATTGAACCGAGATTCTTTGCAGATCCAAGAAAATGGATGTGCTCCAATATATTTTCTTTACAGGTCAATGAAATTCAAAAAGTGGATGTTAAATTTTACGATGTTAAAGAGCGAAGTTTCAGTATTGCCCGACAAAATCAAAACTTTATAGTGAAGCAAGGGTCTAGTAAATTAGAATATGTAGACACTTCCAATATTTATCGATACCTGCAAGCTTATAACAAAATTCACTTTTCAAATCCAAATTATGAAATGAGCGACCAACAGTGTGATAGCATTAAAAAATCGAGGGCTTTCGGAAGTTTATCACTTACGGAAACCAATGGAAAGAAGACAGTTTTGAGATTATTTAGAATTTCTGCGGTAGAACAACAAAGAAATGAATTTGGGGAAATGGTGAAAATGGATATGAATTATTTTTGGTGCCTCTTGCCTAATAAGCAATTGGTAAAATGCCAATATTTTGTATTTAATCCTTTACTTTTAGGACATGTATATTTCCCGGCAATGAAAATTAATACACTAAGTTCAAGTAAATAAAATATACTTGACTTATTCTCAAACGATTTACTATTTTTGTATATAAAATTTTTATCCCATGAATTTCATTACTTCAAGTAATACCTTATTAAAACATCTTCAGAGTATTTCAGGTGTGTTGAGCACGAGTAACAATCTTCCGATATTAGATAATTTTTTATTCTCAATAGAAGGTAATGTGCTGACGATCTGCGCTTCTGACCTTGAAACTACCATGCTTACAAAAATGGATGTTACTTCTGAGGAATCAGGTAAAATTGCCATTCCCGCTAAATTAATTTTAGATGTTTTAAAAAGTTTACCAGACCAACCTTGTACTTTTAAAGTGAATACTAGTAATTACGCCATTGAGATCGTATACGATAACGGTAAATCTAAAATGGCTGGTTTTAATGGTGATGAATTCCCTAAATTACCTAATGTTGCCTATACAGCATCTATAGATTTAACAGGTGATGTATTGTCTAAGGCCATTAATAAAACTTTATTTGCTACCGGAAACGATGAGATGCGCCCTGTAATGAGTGGTGTTTATTGTCATTTTTCTCCTGAAAATATAACTTTCGTTGCAACTGATGCTCATAAATTAGTTAGATACTCAAGAACTGACATTACTACCAAAGGAAGCTCTGCTTTTATCCTTCCAAAAAAACCTTTGAATCTAATCAAATCAAATATTAGAGGCGATGAGTCAGTGAAGTTAGAGTATAATGAGTCCAACGCTCTTTTTACTTTCAATGACATTACTTTGGTATGTCGCTTAATTGATGGGAAATACCCTAATTATGAGGCAGTGATTCCAAAAGAAAATCCAAATGTCTTGACGATTGATCGTATGCAATTTTTAAGCTCCTTAAAACGCGTTGCTATTTTCTCTAATAAAACTACACATCAAGTTAAATTGAAGTTGGCAGGGTCAGAATTGTCGCTTTTCGCTGAAGATATTGATTTTTCAAATGAAGCAAGCGAACGCTTAACGTGTAACTATAATGGTGACGATTTAGAAATTGGATTTAATTCTCGTTTCCTTGTCGAAATGTTAAGTAATTTAGAAACAGAAGTTGTAAAATTAGCCATGAGCGAACCAAGCAGAGCTGGTTTATTAATGCCTGCAACTCCTGACAATAACCAAGAAGACATCTTGATGTTGGTGATGCCCGTGATGCTTAATAGATAATTTCCCATAACTGTGATTAAGGATAAATTAAACATCCGAAATTTGTCCCAAGAGCAGATTACTCTGGCTGTAAATGAAGCCAAGTTTCCTAGCTTTCGTGCCAAGCAAATATATGAGTGGCTTTGGAAAAAAAATGCCTTAAGTTTTGATGAAATGCGCAATCTTGGCAAAGATCTTTTAGAGCATCTGAACCAATACTATTTTATTGACGCCCTTCGCGTAAAAGATCAACAAATTAGTAAGGACAAAACGATTAAATCGGCATTTGAAATCGATGAGAAAAGAATCGTTGAGGGAGTACTCATTCCTACAACCTCCAGAACTACTGCTTGTATCTCATCACAAATTGGATGCAGTTTGTCTTGCACCTTCTGCGCTACAGGAAGCTTAAAACTGATGCGAAATTTAAGTGCGGGGGAAATGGTCGACCAAGTAGTTCATCTTAGAAATCAAGCCTTAGAAAAATATCAAAAACCTCTGTCAAACATTGTATATATGGGAATGGGAGAACCTCTACTCAATTATGCGAATGTGATTCGATCTATAGAATTGCTTACTTCAGACATAGGTTTAGGAATGTCCCCAAAAAGAATAACTGTTTCTACCGCTGGAATTGCAAAAATGATCAGGAAATTAGGCGACGATAAAGTGCGCTTTAATTTAGCATTGTCCTTGCATGCTGCAAATGACATCAAGAGAAGTAAAATCATGGAGATTAATGATAGTAATAATCTACAAGAACTATCAGAAGCGCTGCAGTATTTTCATGAAGCAACAGGAACAAGAGTAACCTTTGAATACATTATTTTTAAAGACTTTAATGACACAATTGAAGACGCTCGAGAATTAGCGCACTTCGCTAAATGTGTTCCTTGTAAGATAAATATTATTGAATACAACCCCATTGATGGAGGAATCTTTGAACAAGCTGATGACACAAAGGTTACTGAATTTGCTAATTATTTAGAATCGAAAAACATTATTGTTAATGTCAGAAGAAGCAGAGGTAAGGATATCGATGCTGCTTGCGGTCAATTAGCCAATAAGAATAATGCCATTGCAAAAGAAGCGAGAGTGTTGAAAGAGAAATAATTTATTTCAGTAAAGCATCTCTCAATCGCGTCAAATCAAAGACTTTTCTCCGATTGCCTACTTGCTGAAAAGACAACATAGACTCTGCGATCATCCTTTTAATAATCGCTGTATTGGAACAAGGTTCAAAATGAGTGCGCTCTTCTTCCAGTTGTCGTTTGGTTAAAAACTCACTTATTTCTTTAGCGTCGAAAATTGCCCCATTTGACATAGGATTTATATAAAAAAGAACCCCGTATTCATTCTGTTGATTGATCACAAAATTGGATAAATTGTTATCCATGAAAGCCATTATAAAATGATTGGGTAAATTAACTCCATAGACTGGAATTTCAAGTTCTTGAGCGATTACACTATATAAAATACTTATGATTAATGAATTTCCCTTTCTGTTCTTGAGGACTTCACAAATATTTAAATCACTTGGAGCGTAACTAGCCTTATTAATGCATTTAAATTGATGTACATCAAAAAATATTCTGTTGAATATTTTAATTTGCTCAAAGCTTGTTTGATAATCATTGAGCTCTAGCCAAATATCTCTTTTGATCATTTGAAGCGTGTCTTTCAAATAACTGATATCAATATTTGGATCATGATGTTTCGATACGATGACTACGCCGCTCAATAAATCTTTATCATCCGATTGCGTCCATTGTAAGAGTTCCTCTTTAATTCCTTCCGTTTGAATCTCATCAATAATATGAGATACTCTAGTATCAAATCGGGACTCAAAATTGTGTTCTCGTAAAGAAGCCTCTAAAACAGAAACTGCACTCGGTCCGAAAGACAATAGTGCTTCATGCACTTGACCATAGACCTCATGATCGGGATCGTCGAGTAAACGGATTAAGGCATTAAGTTGCTTTTCTTGTGGATTCACAAGACAAATTTAAGAGTACATTAAGACGAAATAGCAATGTGGAAATATGTTTATCAATGATGAAATGTTAATTTTCGTGTAACCTTAAAAGAATATCGTCGTTACAAGAACTAATAATTCAAATTAACTTTGCTACAGGTTACTTGAATGAGAGGCCTTCGGGCCTCTTTTTTTTTATCTTTATCAAAAAACAATATGAAAATAATTTACATCCTTTTAATTAGCACGCTTGTTCTTGCCTGCAAAACACCTTGCAAAATGTTGCATAAATCTGAATTGGTTACAAAAAATGGTGCTTATTCAGGTATTTTACACCTTAATGAGAACAATTGCCCACTCTATATTGAAGTTACCCAGCAACCTAGAGCAGACACGTCGTTTCGAACCTTTTACCCTATAGACTTAGAAACTAAATATAAAAAGAAAGGACTGCACATGACCTTTGACATCACGCTTCTTAAAGCACCTAATCCCGAGGGCTGTGCAGCAGATGCGGTGGTTAAAATGAGTAATATTAATGTGGTTCCTTAAATTATCTAAGTCTTTTTAAGCAATATTGAGTAGTAAAATCTAGTGCTAAGTATGCTAGAGCTTTACCAACTATCCTGTCATCAGATTCATTTATTGGAGCAGCTTCCGTAAGATGTAGATAAGGAATGTTTTGATGGGTAGCTGCAATTTTTCTGAGATAGGTTCGAACCTCATCAAAGCGCCACCCGGAAGGAGATTGAGCTGAACTCGGCATATTAGCAATAGCGTCCATATCTATTTCAATACCCAATGTTTGATTCGTTTCTAATGAATTCATAAATAATTCTAGATCCGAAAGTAAGGATCTTCCATCTAGATAATATTCATAAAGACTGTAAGTGCATTGGTACTTTTGAAAAAATTCCAAAACACTTGGATTTAAATACGCTTCATGCAGTCCGAGAACAGCATATTTTTTTAGGATACCACTTTCCAAGGCAAAAGAGAATGAATTGCCGCTATGACGTACCTCAGTCGTTCGACAATCAGCATGTGCATCTAAATTCAGTACCGCTAAATCAGCATGAAACAGAGAAGACCAACGCATTAAAGGCAAAGCATTGTTGTGTCCACCCCCAATTACAATTGGAATTTGATGTGGTTTTATATATTTATGGAGAACAGATAAAACATATTCATCAAGAGCAGGGACTAATTCTTGCGCGGAAATCGTGTCAGAATTGTGAATACAAGAAATTTCACCTAAAATGTGAATTTTTAAAATCGGATTTGCTTGGGTATTTAGAAAATAAGGTAAGAAGGCACGAAAAGCATTTTCCGCACCTTGACGACCAAAATTTGCTTTAGGACCAATAGACTCAGAAATCCCTATAATTACAAAATCAGCCTCTTCTAGAGTAATTGAAGTGCAATGTTCCCCCAATTTTAATTCACCTGACCTACTAGAAAAGTTCTCCTTCAAAAGAGAGGAATCCATCCTTTTAAATGAGAATGGTATTTGATCAATAGACATAAGGAGTAATTAAAGAAACAAAATTTTGAGGTGGAGCAAGAGGTTTTCTGTTTTGAGCATCGATAAAAACTAAAGTTGTGGTAGCCTGAACAAGTAAAACATCGGCGTCATTATAAATGGAATAATCAAAAAACAATCGAACTCCATCAAGTCTTATTAAGGAAGTATCCACCCTAATAAGATCATCATACAAAGCAGGGGCAACATATTTGATGTTAAGATCCAAAACAGGAAGCAGAACACCGTGTTCTTCTAAAGACTTATAACTAATCCCCAAAGCACGAAAAAGTTCTACCCTACCTACTTCTAAAAAAGTGGGGTAATTACCATAGTAACAGTAACCCATTTTATCGGTATCTGCATAACGAATGCGATGTTGCGTGATATGTTTAAATTTTATTTCCACTTATTATTCAAAAATACGATTTTCACTACGTAATAATAGAAAATTATCCTTAATTTTAAGGTATTCTCCCTTATTTCAAAAAAAAATAAAAAATTTCTTTACATGTAAAAAATAATTAATAATCAAGGGGTACTGAATTTTTTTTATAACTTTTTTATTCAAATATTTGCTGTTGGAAATAAATAACACCTAGATCGACTCTGAATTCTCCTAATTAGTTGATTTACAAGGTGTAAATTAAATATAAAAAAATAAAAAGAATGAATAACAATCACGAAGACGCTTGGGGAAAATGTTTAAAAGTAATCAAAGACAATGTTTCTTTACAAGCGTACAAAATTTGGTTTGAACCTATTATTCCAATTAAATTGGAAAACAGTATTTTAACAATCCAAGTTCCTTCGCATTTCTTCTATGAATGGTTAGAGGAACATTACATCAAACTATTAAGTGGTGTTGTTAAAAAAGAAATTGGTGCTGAAGGAAGTTTAGAATATTCTATTGTTATGGAGAGTAACAATACGAATTCTGTACCCTACACTGTAAAGTTACCCACTCAAAATAACGCTTCCTTGCGCAACACACCTGTATCGATGCCGATACACGCAACGGAAAAGCAAATAAGAAATCCATTCATTATTCCTGGATTAAAGAAAGTAAATATTGAGTCTAATTTAATCCCTGCCTTTACTTTTGAGAATTTCATAGAAGGTGAATGCAATCGATTGGCACGTGCATCAGGATATGCTGTTGCTAATAAGCCAGGCGGTACTGCCTTTAATCCATTATTGATTTATGGTGGTGTTGGTCTTGGAAAAACACACTTAGCGCATTCCATCGGAATTGCTATTAAGGAGCAACATCCAAGCAAAACAGTTTTGTATGTTCAATCAGAAAAGTTTGCGCATCAATTTATCGACGCTATCAAAAATCAGACAACCAATGACTTCGTGCATTTCTATCAAATGATTGATGTATTGATTATTGATGATGTTCAATTCTTCGCTGGTAAGGAACGCACGCAAGATGTATTCTTTAGTATATTCAACCACTTACATCAAAATGGTAAGCAAATTGTTTTAACATCTGATAAGGCACCTGTAGAGATGCAAGGGATGGAGCAGAGATTACTTTCTCGATTTAAATGGGGATTGTCAGCAGATCTTGCAACACCAGATTTAGAAACTAGAATTGCTATTTTAGAGAAGAAAATGTACGGAAGCGGTATTGAATTGCCGAAGGATGTTGTTGAATACCTCGCGTACTCTATCAACACTAATATCCGTGAGATTGAAGGTGCACTAAACACCCTTTTAGCGCAAGCATCTCTGAACAAAAAAGCCATAACGCTTGAATTAGCGAAGCAAATGGTAGATAAATTTGTTAAAAGTACTGCTAGAGAAGTATCGATTGAATATATTCAGAAAGTTGTTTGTGATTACTTCGACCTTCCTATTGAGATGTTAAAATCAAAAACAAGAAAAAGAGAAGTAGTTCAAGCAAGACAAATCTCCATGTTTTTCTCCAAGAAAATGACTAAATCGTCTTTAGCAAATATCGGAGCACATTGTGGCGGAAAAGATCATGCAACAGTATTACATGCTTGCAGGACAGTTGTCAACTTATCCGAAACAGATAAGCAATTTAGACATTATCTTGAAGATCTTGAAAAGAAATTAACCATTCAATAAAGGTTATTTTAAGGATTGATTACTGAATCGTACAGAAGTGTTACGTCAACATTTACTTCACTTTTAAGTGTCAAAAATTCTAAATTCATCGCCGTTATTTTTCCATGTAGTTCCTTGGATAATTTTAAAATTGAGTTAAACCAACTCAAAAAACTACACCCAAAAGCAAGCCATTTTTGTCAGGCAACTGTGATCCTTGAAAATGAAATATGTTTTCGTTGCTCGGATGATGGAGAGCCAAGCGGAACAGCAGGATTGCCTATCTTAGGGCAATTAAAATCAGCGCAATTAATTCAAGTCGGAATCGTAGTTATTCGCTATTATGGCGGAACAAAATTAGGTGCTAGTGGACTGATACAAGCCTATAAAGAAAGTGCGCGAATGTCAATAGACTCGGCAGAGATTTTAGTGATTGAACAAAAAATAAAATTTGAAATTCAAGGAGAATATGGCGTGCTTATGGGATTGATGAGCAGATGTGCTAAATATGAATGGAAAACGGAAATAAAGTTCACGGAAGGCAACCAATATCAGCTTGAAATAATTACCTTAGAAAGTGAAAAGAATAAAGTAAATGAAATGATCTTAAAGATCAATGATGTAAGTTCTGAAATGAACTATCTTAAATAAAATAATAAATGTGCTACAGCAATTCTTCCACCTCTAGCAACCTTGAACTTTCAAAAAGATTTGAAAAGAAAACAAACCACTTAGTTGACTTTAAACCAATTTACTACAATAATGCATTTGTTTTTCCAGAATGGCGCGTAATTACCTCTGAAACTGAGATTCAAAAAATGCAATGGGGATTGATTCCTCACTGGTATAAGGGTTCTAATTGGAAAGAAATGGCATCAAAGACAGCCAATGCTAGGATTGAAACAGCACACGAAAAGATCTCCTTTAAATTTCTACTTTCAAAACAAAGATGCATCATCCCCTCCAATGGTTTTTTCGAATGGCAACATGTAGGAAAAATGAAGCGTCCTTATTTTATATATCCAACACAAGAAAGCATCTTTTCAATGGCTGGAATTTATGATCAGTGGGTCGATTTATCAACAGGGGAACTGAAGCAGAGTTTTAGTATTCTTACCACTGAAGCTAATGAATTATTAGCGGAAATTCACAATGTAAAAAAACGCATGCCTCTATTATTAAACAAGCAAAATGAAGCTTCTTGGCTGGAAGGAACACTGCCTTTGAATGATTTTAATCTTCCCTTTGACGCTTCAAAAATGGGACATCATAGTGTGAATCCGAAGTTACTTTTAACCGAAAATGCTCATCTTCCATTTGTTCAGCATAAATATGTTGATAACAATGATATACAAGTAAGTCTCTTCTGACCAATTGGGTATTATTTTTGTCTTACAATCAAATTATGTTGCGCAAAATCATTTTTCCTATTATTATACTTTCTCTTTTGAGTTCTTGTATAGAGCTTATAGATGATATTACCATTCATAATGATGGAACCGGGACTTTTAAATACTCCATTAACCTAAGTTCTAGTCGATTGAAAGTTAATTCAATTTTAGCACTTGACTCTTTAGATGGAAAAAAAGTTCCGTCAATGGGTGAAATCAAAGAAAAAATAAATTCTTTTACCACTGCATTAAAAAGTCAAAATGGATTAAGTAATGTAAGATCTGAATTTGATGAAGCCAATTTAATTTTAAAACTTTTTGTGGATTTTAAAACTGTTGGTCAACTAGAACAAGGAATAAAAAATTCAATCATTGCAGTAAGCAAGGAAAAAAGCAGTTATGAACTGAATGAAAGTTGGATTGCGTGGGATGGAAAAACTTTAAAAAGAAGTGTTCCATTAACTGCATTTAAAAGAAGTAATGAATTGACTAGTTCTGATGTTGATTTATTAAAAACAGGAACGTACACTTCCATCAGTAGATTTGACAGAAGTATTGATCGTTTTGAAAATATAAATTCAAAATTAAATCCAAGTAAATTAGCTTGTATGCTTAAGGTCAATACATTTGATCTAAGAAATAATAATAAACTCATTGAAAATAGCATTACGCTAATTCCTTTTAAAAATAAATAATAGCCCTATGAAGCAAGCTGTCCTATTGCCACTTCTTTTTTTAATGATTGGCTCCACCTTATTGGCTCAACAATCAGAATCACTCATACCGAAAGAAGCAGTAACAGTTTTTAGTTTAAATAACATCTCGTTGTTGCAAAAAATCTCGATGGATGAATTAATTACTTACGATTTCATGGAAGAAGTACATCAAGAATTATTTGATGGTTCAACCAATGGAAAATCTTTAAAAGATGCAGGTATTGACTTTGGACAAAGATTAAATGTGTTTTATGGCAAAAATGGTGACTATGAAGTAACTGGTTTTACCATAGGCGTATCTGACCAGAAGCAACTTTTTGAAGTATTTGATGATTTTGAACAATTACAGAGTAAGTATAAGGACGTTAGTATCTACGGTTCTTTTTTTAACAACTTAATTCTTCATGAAAAATCTGCAATTTTAATACGCGTTGAACCGTCGATGGAATTAATAGACGAGCAGACTGACTCCATTTGGTATGCAAGAGGGAATGGAAATCCCTATGGAGATGTTTTTTATGATGAAGAAATATTAACGGAAGATATTTATTCAGAGGAGGACACAACGATTCAAAAATCTGAAGTTTTTCCTGAGGCCTCTGACGATCCTAACGAAAAAAATTATTACGAACTCAGAGATAGTGTTCAAATTACATTACAAAATAAATTATTAGAAGGAATTCTAGACGATTTATTTATTAAGCATCTTAACTTAACCACAGAAGACACGCGTTTCAAAGAACAAATGTCGCATACTTCAGAGGGGACATTCTATCTTGATAATTCAAGAAATTTTGAGCAAGCTAAAGGTCTTTCGTATTTTATAAATGTCTTACCTAATCTTTATCAAGATATTCGTGAGTTATACACCGGAAATGTGATCCTCGGCGACTGGTTTTTGAAAGACAATACCATTGAATTTGCGCTTGAAGCAAGATATGGTGAAAAACTAGGTTCAATTTATGAAGAACTGAATGATGCTAAGTTTGACAAAAATGTCATTCCTTATATTCATAAAGACAATTCTGCTTTTTTTACCTACAATGTAAATATGAGACAAGCCTACGAAAAAGCATACGAAGTAATTATACCAATTCTTTCCTCGGAGAAAAATTCTGATATTTCTATGAATGTTCTAACACTTGAATTACTAAATGAATTCATCAATAAAGATGCATTATTTGGAACTTACAAGGGAAGTATGTTTGGCACTTTCAATGGTGTGAAAAAAATTAAAACTAAAAAAATAGAATACTACTACGACGAAGAAACATTTGAATATGGGGAGAAAGAAACTGAAGCAACGGAGGATATGCCTATATTCACTTTAGGTTTTTCCATCGACCGCAATGACATTCCAGAATTAGTTTTGAAACATCTTAGCAAACTAACGAGTTTGTTTGAGCAACATGAAGATTATTGGAAATTTAACAATGCTATCTTAGATGCTGCACCCTTATTTATGATCAATCGAAATGGATTATTCATTTTAACCAATGATGAAGATTTAGCGCTAAATCACGTAAATGGTTATGGAAAAGATGCTTTGTCGAAAAAGACAGCTCGATCATTAAAACATGATGGATTCATGAATGGCTTTGTAGATATTTCAGGAACCTTAAATCGTTTTCCAAGTGATCTTTTAAATCAAAGACAATCGGATATGGTAAATGCCCTGAAAGGGAAATCTGGTAAATTATATTTAAAATCAACCAAAACCTCAAAGAGCAGCACTAACTTCCTATTAACTTATTCCTTTGTTGGAGAGGATAAATCAGGAAAACATATGCTAGACTTAATCAATACTATGTATATTTTCTCCAAGTAGAATAATGTATAAAAAATCATTTGTCATTATTATTTTAGCGCTAACTCTAGCAGGTTTTTTATTTTTCATGCCTTATTTTTTCGCAAAAAAAACTCCTGCAAGAATGATTGATCGTTTGCCTGATTGTGATTTTATTGGACAAACTGACCTTCTTAATTTGGCAAAAGAAACAAGCGGAATGCTGTATCATTTTAAAATACCTTTTCGAGATCTAGGTTCTGCGGAATTTATATTGGGACAAGGGAAAATTTATGGTCTAGATTTACAAAAGCCTGTTTATTTGTTTGGTAACACTCAGGGAGATCTCGGCGCAATGATTTCTTTGAGTGATAGCAGCAAAACAAGGCAAGCAATTGATAAAATTAGAAAGAAAGCTGTGTTGTCTGATTCCTCTAGTAAACACCATGTTGTATATTATTTACCAGAAATAAAACTTTATATTCATTACGGTCAGCAGTATTTATTGCTTTATAAAGGAAAATCTTTTAGAAAAATACAAAAACGTATTAGTGAAGCAAAATTCCACAGTGTAAGTCCATTATGGAAATCATATTTATCTAAAAAAATATTTAAAAAAGAGCATTTAGTTCTCTACTCTGAATGGTCTGAGATCAAGAAAGCAGGTTTTGATTATGCTATTCTAGCGCATGACAGTGATTCATCAAACTTAGAAATTAAATATTATTTGAAAAAAAATAAGTGCTTTAATTTCGAACCTAAAACGAATGGTTTAGGATTTGAAGGAGCTGAAAACGCTGATCGATCTATTAATATTCATATGGATGTTTCTAAATTAAAAAATTCTGCTAATGATCCACTCAAAAGTCTTCTTGCGAAATTGGGTAAAAAAATAAGTTTCCCCACCCAAGCATTTTTTGACTCTTGGGGTGGTGATCTGTCCTTTTTTGAGGGTGGAAAACAAATGGCAAAAGAACGCATCATAGTTTCAGAATTGGACGAAGATTTTAATATTACTGAGGTAGAGAAATATCAAGATGTTGTTGTGCCGGGGTATTCTGTATTATTTAACACCAATGAAAAGGGAGAAATATTTTTCAATCAATTATTCAAAAAAGGATTGTTGCGCAAAGATGAGGGTGGCTATAGATTTTTATTCTCTCCATTATTAAAAATGAATAAAAAAGAAGGTTATTATCAATTTTATTCTGGGCAAAATGCTCCTAAAATGATTCCTTCATTGGAAAATAAACTAAATTGGAAATTTAAGGGAACTTCTTATCTATTTCGTTTAGACTCTATCAATCAGAAAGAGATTTTTGGATCTGTTCGGTTTCCTACAGACAAACTTTTAAAGAAACTTAAATTAAAATCCAGTTACTAATCAATTGGAATTGCCATTTGAAATTGTGCTTCATTATCTTTAATCCAATGGAGCAATTCTGTTATTTCTTGTAGATCATTTGATGTAACCAATTGGGTGCGATATTCTTTAAAATGAGCTATTCCTTTAAAATAATTGGTGTAATGTCTTTTCATTTCAGCCAAAGCCAGATTCATCCCTTTCCATTCTACACTCATCATGAGATGGTCTAGGGTAGCTTCTACTCTATCTTTAATGCTTGGTGCAGCAAGATGATTTCCGGTTGCCATAAAGTGCTTGACCTCATTAAAAAACCAGGGGTTCCCTATACTCGCGCGACCAATCATAATGCCATCAATGCCATAACGGTCTTTATATAAAAGTGCCTTTTCAGGAGAATCAATATCTCCATTTCCAAAAATTGGAATGTGCATCCTTGGATTATTTTTCACCTCACCAATCAGCGTCCAATCAGCATCACCCTTATACAATTGAACTCGAGTGCGGCCATGAATTGAAATGGCTTCCACACCTACATCTTGTAATTTTTCAGCGGTACTCACGACGAATTTTGTTTTATCATCCCAGCCCAAACGCGTCTTAACCGTTACAGGAATATTGGTAGCTTTTACGATTTCATCTGTCATGCGAATTAGCTTCGGAATATCTTGCAACATACCAGCCCCTGCCCCTTTACAGGTAACTTTCTTAACTGGGCAACCGAAATTAATATCTATAATATCCGGATTGGTTTTTTCGATAATCTTAGTTGCCTCGCGCATACTGTCAATATCATAACCGAAAATTTGAATACCTACAGGGCGTTCATAAGAATAAATATCCATTTTCTGAACGCTTTTTGCTGCATCTCGAATCAGACCTTCTGAGGAAATAAATTCAGTGTACATCAAATCAGCACCATGTTTTTTACATAAAGCTCTAAAAGGCGGATCGCTTACATCCTCCATAGGAGCGAGTAATAATGGAAATTCACCTAATTCAATATCTCTAATTTTTACCATTTAACCTAAATTTGGAAATTGAGCGTAAACATCCTTGAGGTATTTTTTTAATTCTTGCTCGTTTTCTTTCTTTAATACGAGCAGGATATTATCAGATTCAACGACAATCATACTTTCCAATCCGTCCAAAACTACCAGTTTTTCGGATGGGACATGTACTAAACAATCTTTAGAATTATACATCAATACTTTTGATCCAACTACGGCATTGTTATTTGAATCTTTATCTAAATGATCCGTTAAACTTCCCCAAGTACCCAAATCACTCCAATCAAAGTCTGCCAAAACTACTGAAACATTTTTCGCGTGCTCCATTATGGCAAAATCAATAGAAATATCTTCACATTTTTGAAAAGCATTTAAGACAAGATTCTTCTCGTCTTGCGCATGATACATTTGTTCATTGGCACAGAAAAGATCAAATAATGAGGCTTGATATGTTTTAAAAGCTTCTATGATTGTTGCTGCCTTCCAAACAAAAATTCCCGCATTCCAATAATAATTTCCAGCAGCAACAAACTCTTGAGCCGTTTCAATATTGGGTTTTTCCCTAAATTGCAGTACCTTGTTTACACTACCTGGATTTTTATTGGCCTCTTTATCAAATTCAATATAACCATAACCTGTATCAGGTCGTGTCGGATGAATGCCAAGGGTGACCAATTGTTCCTCATTTACAGCAGTTGCAACGGCAGTGTCAATCAACTCACAAAAACGATTCGTATCAATAATAAGATGATCTGAAGGGGCAATAATCAATACTGCTTCTTTATTTACAGCATAAATCTTGGAGGAAGCGTAAGCAATACAAGGTGCAGTATTTTTACGCAAAGGCTCACAAATTACTTGAGATGCAGTAAGTTCAGGCAATTGCTGCAAGACCAAGTCTAGATAATCCTCATTGGTTAAAATATAAATTTGATCGTCTGGACAAATTTTCTGCATGCGCTCAAAACTTAAGCGAAGCAATGATTTCCCAATTCCCAGTACATCTAAAAATTGTTTTGGATAGCTTGATGTGGATTTAGGCCAAAATCGACTTCCTACACCACCTGCCATTATCAGGCAATATTTATTGTTTATCATAATTCAATTATAGTAACTTTTGCTAATGCATGCACTAAATATATTTTTCCGGTACTTGTTTCTTGACATTCATAGCGCGTTCTGCGCTTATTTAATTTTACAAAACATTTTCCATTGAGTACAAAGGTAGTGTTTTTGGATATTTGTTCTAAACATAGCGCCGGGTCTTCAACCTTTCGGTCATATTGAAACAATGCTCTGCTTAAATGAATGTCAGAACATGAAGAAGCCTTGGTGTTTGTCAAAGAACGCATTAAAGCGTTTTCAATATCTTTCGGCAGTTGCTTACTATCAATAATGGGGATCAATAAAGTTCTATAAGCTGATTTCCATTCTTCACCATGAGGTAAAACTTTATTATTATAATTTAAATAGGTGTGATAATGAGCAAATTCATGCAGTGAAGTAATCAAAAATGCATAGGGATTTAAATCGCCATTTACCGTAATAACAGGCTTTGGAAGATCAGTGCCATAGCGAAAATCACCTAATTTAGTTTTTCTGCCTTTTACCACCTTAAACTTAACATTGGTTCCAATTAATAAATCTGCTAACATAGGAGCAAATTCTATGGGAACATATTTTTTAAAAATATCGGAATATGCAGTTCTTTTTTTCATGGTTTTCAGGATGTAAAAATATAAAAGTAAAAGTACCTTAGAACATTGCAGTGAAAATAATCCTTAAATTAGCACCATGAAAATGTTGGGAAACATAGGTAAGTATTTCTTAATGATGAAGGTCGTTTTTACCAGACCAAAGAAATGGGGTATATTTTGGCGACTGCTATTCAACGAGATTCAATTAATTGGCGTCAATTCGATTCCAATTGTAATCCTTATGTCTTCCTTTATGGGGGGTGTAATCGCCTTACAAACGGCATCCAATATGTCAAGTCCCCTATTACCCGCCTATACCGTTGGATATATAACCCAATCAAGTACTATTCTAGAATTCTCGCCCACTATTATTTCACTTATCCTAGCAGGTAAAATAGGGTCAAATATCGCCTCTGAAATTGGAACTATGCGTATTTCTGAACAAATTGATGCCCTCGAAATCATGGGTGTGAATTCCTTGAACCATTTGGTACTGCCTAAAATTATTGCAGCGATCCTCTTTTTTCCGATTCTTGTAATATTCTCAATGTTTATGAGTCTAATGGGCGGTTATTTCTCCTTAGTATTATCAGATTTAACCAGTACAGAAACTTATATTTTAGGTATTCGCGCATTTTTTGAAGTTGGAAATATTTATTATGCACTTACTAAAACAGTGGTATTCGGTTTCATTATTGTTTCTGTCTCGTCATTTTATGGTTACTATGCCAAAGGAGGTGCATTGCAAGTTGGTGAATCGTCTACCAAAGCTGTTGTTGCTAGTATGGTAAGTATTTTAATTGCAAATTTCATTTTGACACAAATGATATTATTATAATGATTGAAGTAAAAAATATCAATAAATCATTCAAAGAACAACAAATTCTGTTTGACATTTCCTCCACATTTGAAAAAGGAAAGGTCAACTTAATTATTGGTCAATCTGGTCATGGCAAATCGGTTCTTGCCAAATGTATGGTAGGCTTACATGAAATTGACAGCGGAGAAATATTTTTCGATGGAAGAGATTTTGCCGCTATGGATAGGGTGGAGAAAACTCAAATTCGCGAAGAAATCGGAATGTTATTTCAAGGTTCTGCGTTATTTGACTCTCTTACTGTAGAACAAAATGTCATGTTTCCCTTGACTATGTTTACCAAAATGACCAAAAAAGAAATGCAAGACCGTGTTGATTTTTGTTTAGACAGAGTAAATTTAAGTGGTAAGAATAAATTATTTCCATCAGAATGCTCAGGAGGAATGCAAAAAAGAGTCGGTATTGCTAGAGCCATTGCAATGAACCCTAAATATTTGTTTTGTGATGAACCGAATTCTGGATTAGATCCATTAACTTCTATTGTAATAGATAAATTAATTAAAGACATAACTTACGAATACAATATCACAACCATTGTAATTACACACGATATGAGTAGTGTAATGGAAATAGGCGATCATATACTTTTTATTCATAAAGGCAATAATTGGTGGGAAGGAAATCGTGATTCAATCATAAATGCTGAAAATCCTGAGATCATTAATTTTGTTTATGCCTCTGAATTCATGAAAAAAATCAGGACTTCCATGCAAGAAAAAAAACACATATAGCAAACCTAGTTGCTTGTATTTTTTAAAAATAGCATTATCTTTGCATCCCTATTCAAAAGAACGCTTTTGAATTTTGAAGAACAAATAAATCGTTTTTCATTTGAAATCCATGCGGATGTGGTGAAATTGGTAGACACGCCAGACTTAGGATCTGGTGCCGAGAGGTATGCGGGTTCGAGTCCCTCCATCCGCACTATTAGGTCTCGCCTTTAAAAAGCGAGGCCTTTTTTATTTACACTAATTAAAGTTAAAAAAGAATGATTATTACTAGAGAAAATGTAGATGCTTTGAATGCAAACCTGCAGGTAAAAATTACAGCAGAAGACTATTCGAATAAAGTAAAAAACGCTTTAGAAAAATATCGTAAAACAGCAAAAATACCTGGGTTTCGCCCTGGAAATGTTCCAATGGGAATGATTCAAAAGCAATACGGGCAAACTGTCTTGGCTGAAGAATTAAATAAATTAGCGAATGACGGTGTCTATAATTTCATCACAGAAAATAAAATTGTAATACTTGGAAATCCAATTCCAAAAAGTGATGCAGAAGTAAAAGGAGACTTCAATGCACCTGGTGATTTTGAATTTACTTTTGAAATCGGATTGTCACCAACAATTGATATGTCGAAAGCAATGAATGGTAAGTTTGATTATACGACCATTAAGGTAGACAACAAATTAATCGATCAGCAAGTTGAAGACTTAAGAAGGCGTTATGGTAAATTATCCTCCGTTGAAACCGCTGAATCTAAGGATATGATCTTGGGTGTATTTAATGAGCTGGGGGAAGATGGATCGATCAAAGAAAATGGAATCAGTAATAGCACCACCATATCACTAGAATTTTTAAAAGAAAAGAGTGCAAGTAACTTACTTCTTGGAAAAAAAATAGGAGATACTTTTGAGCTAGATCCTACTGCTGTTTCTAAAGATGCAAAAGATAAATCTACTTTATTAGGAATTAGTGAGGAAGCTGTTGCTCAGTTAAACAGTAAGTTTGAATTCACCATTACAGATATCAAACGCATGGAAATGGCTGAAATGAATTCGGAATTGTTTGGTAAACTTTTTCAAGAAGGTGAAGTGAATTCGGAGGAAGATTTAAGGAATCGTGTGAAAACTGATATGGAACAAATGTTTTCTAAAGATGCAGATAAATTATTGACAAGAAATGTATTCAATACTATTATGGAGAAAACTAATGTTGATTTCCCTAGTGCTTTCTTGAAAAGATGGATTCGTATGACAAACGAAAAGCCAGTAACGGAAGAGGAAATTGAACAAGATTTTGAGGCATACTTGCAATCTTTGAAATGGCAATTGATTCAAACTAAAATATTCAAGGACAACGATATTCAATTATCGCAGATGGAAGTTATTGAACATACTAAAGAATTGCTTAGAGGAAATTATGCGCAATACGGAATTCCTGCACCAGACGATAAAGAATTGATTGAAACTGCTGCTCGCTTATTGCAAGATAAAGAACAAGCAAACGGAATTTATGATCAATTAGCAGAACAAAAATTAACCAATTTCTTTAAAGCAAATGTTACTTTAAACAATAAATCAGTTTCCTACGATGACTTTGTTGCATTAGCAGGTAAATAATTTAATTATTTAATTTTAAAGAGGGCATCTGCCCTCTTTTTTTTACTTCATATTTTTAAATTGTTATCATAAGATAATGTTTGTTAAAGGAATTTGAAAAAACGAGATAAATTGAATAGCGTTTCCTATTTTTGTACTATTAAAAAATTCACAAATTAAAAAACATAAAATGTCGACATTAGTAGGTAAAAAGGCACCATCATTCAGCGCAGCAGCGGTAGTTAACGGTGGTCAAGTGGTTCCTGATTTTTCATTGGACCAATTTATAGGAAAGAATCATGTCTTATTCTTTTTTTATCCAAAGGATTTTACATTCGTTTGCCCTTCAGAATTACATGCATTTCAAGCTGCATTAGGTGAGTTTGAAGCAAGAGGAGTTAAGGTGGTAGCTTGTTCAACTGACACCGAAGAATCTCATTGGGGATGGCTACAGGTTCCAAAAAACAAAGGTGGAATTGAAGGAGTTATGTATCCAATTGTTGCAGATAGTACTAAAACGATTTCTGAAGCATATGGTGTATTAGATGGAGAATATGATTATGATGCAGATGGTAATTTATTTGCTACAGGTCAAATGATTGCTTACAGAGGTCTTTTCTTAATCAATAAATATGGAATCGTTATGCATCAATTGGTTAACGCTTTACCTTTGGGAAGAGATGTTAATGAAGCATTAAGAATGGTAGATGCCCTTCAATATTTTGAAGAAAATGGTGAGGTTTGTCCAGCAAACTGGCAAAAAGGTGATGCAGGAATGGACGCTTCTTTTGACGGAGTAGCAGATTATCTTTCCAAGCATTAAGTAAATTAATATTACTAGAAAGCCCTGAATTAAATACTAATTCAGGGCTTTTTTATTCTACATTTGTTTCTAACAAATTTACCATGCGCACTTTAATTTTAAGTTTCTTCTGTTTTACCGCTATTTCTAATAGTTTCACGCAATTAATCTATACGGAATCTGAAGTTCAAAAAACTGCTCTTTTGGTAAAAAATATCCCGAAAGCAGCTCAGCACAATACCGCTTCATTGATAAGTGAAATTAATAAAATTGGAAAAACTGAATTGATCAAAACGATAGCGATTTATGAATGGATTACACATTCCATTGCTTATGACACCAAAGCATTGGTAAATAATGATGCAAAAGCGAGAAGTGCCGATGAAGTGATCAAGTCCCAAACGGCTGTTTGTTCCGGTTATGCAACAGTTTTTAAGGAACTCGCTACAGGCCTAGGACTCGAGTGCGAGCTCGTTGGAGGATATTCAAAGGGATATGGTTATGAAGCAGGAACTATTCTTGAAGAACCAGATCACGAGTGGAATAAGGTAAAAATAAACGGCGTTTGGTATCTAATTGACGCCACTTGGGGTGCTGGAAGTGTTAGTGAAGATGCGTCAGGAAAAATAATATTCATTGCTGAACCGAATATGGATTGGTTTTTATTAGACCCTCTAGTTTCTATATATTCTCATTTTCCAGAAGATAGTAAAAATCAACTTATTGAAGTGCCACTTACTAAGGTTCTATTCGATAAATTACCAAACCTAAATCCAATTTATTTTAGTAGTGGATTCCTTAATAGTGTGGAAACAATGGCCGTTTATAAGAAAAGTAGTGCCTATTTGCCTCCAATGTTGTATCATTTAAATATTCCTTTAAAAATTATTGAAGCACCAAAAAATAATAAATTAAGCAAGAAAGATTCACTCCATTTTGAAATTCAATCCTCTGAAATTAAAACTTTGACACTTACAATAGACGATGTAGTCCTAGGAGAATTCAAAAAAATTGGTGACGTTTTCACTTATGATGGAGCACCGTACAAATCTGGGGTACTCGAGATTGTTGCTGATCTTCCCACTGAAGGTATGCTTGTGCTAATGGAATACAATCAATAAGTAGTTCGGGCCTTTTATTATTTTGAGTTAAGATTGTTGACCGCTTTGTCAATAGAATCATAATCAAATTTAAAGCCAGTATTGACTATTTTTTCAGCAGAGACTTGGCTTCCCTCTAAAATGACGATTGACATTTCTCCAAACATGAGTTGTAAAACAAATTTTGGGACATTTGGTAATCTAATGGATTTATGCAATCCCTTTGCTATTGCCTGCATCATCTGCAAATTGGTGATTTGTTGGGGCGCTACGCCATTAAAAATACCCTGTTGATTCGTGTCGTCAAGAACAAATTTAAACATTCGAACCAAGTCCTGAATGTGGATCCAAGGCATGTACTGTTTTCCACTTCCTACGGCTGAACCAAAACCAGATTTTACTAGTTGACTTAAACTTTTATATACTCCTTCATTTTTCTCCAGAATCACCCCGCTTCGAATTATCACCGTTCGCTTTGCAATATGCTCTGTTTCAAACGCCTGGGTTGCCTGCTCCCACTCTTGACAAACTTGAGCTAAAAAATCATTCCCTAATGGACTTAACTCGTCAAACTTTTCCTCAGAGGTAAGGGTACCATAAAAGCCGACACCTGAAATTGAAATAAATGATTCAATTTGTTGCTTGGTCTTACTCAGTTCTTTTCTAATGAGATGTGCTCCATCTACGCGACTTGATAAGATGAGATTTTTTCT
>Ga0114960_10001009_pt1 | contig 23174 bp, 24 predicted proteins | sample C_130625_MF_Meta_FD_92637 | JGI IMG/M metagenome (GOLD analysis project Ga0114960, IMG submission 92637) | Freshwater microbial communities from Lake Croche, Canada to study carbon cycling - C_130625_MF_MetaG | ecosystem: Environmental > Aquatic > Freshwater > Lake | place: Lake Croche, Canada... | reverse complement strand
CTTTACTTATTAACTATTTTTAAAACCTTCTAATATGGAATCCATTCTTAAACGCTTTTACCTTCACCTTATTAATAACCCGGGCTTTATTCCTAATGACCAATTCTTTCACGATTTTGTTAATAAATATGAGGTAAAGAAAGCAACGAAAGAAAAAAAAACAAAAACTAATAAGAAAAATAGTTCTTCAATGACCAATAATAATGCTGAAACATCAGAAAGTGATATTATTTCAGAATTGGTAAATTTGGCCAATGGAACTGATTACGGAACAATTGCGCCTTCAAGTCCAATGATTTCTAATGAAGCTCCTGGTGCGCCAATAAAGGAAAAAGTTAAACGCACCTATGTACGTAAACCAAAAATTCAAAATATAAATGAAGAATTACAAAAAGAATCACAAGATACTAATGAGACTTTATCGCTAAAAAAAGAAAAAAAGCCTAGAAAATCAAAAGCAGTAAAAGAACCAGTATCTGAAAATAACGTTATAAATGATTGTCAACCGCCAAATATAGAAACTGTAGAAAAGCCAGTCAAAGAAAAGAAACCTCGAAAATCCAATAAAAAATCAGAAGTATCCGCAGTTGAAGAGAAATTAGAAGGAACCGAAATTAATTTATAAAAATGAAAAAGAAAATAAAAGAAAAAGAAAAAGGGGGTTTTACCCTTTTTTACTGAATAAATAATAAAAAGAATATAAATATAAAGATAGAAATATATTTATTGGATTAATGTTTATAAATATATTTTTTATAGGTATATTATTTCAGCAAACCCTAACCTATTCATTTCCAATGACAACATACACAAGTCAATATTTAAAAAAAACAGGAATGTTAAAATCGAAGATAAAAATGATTGATGATTTACCTAACGAAGTTTTAAAATATAAAAACGTATTATCTGAATCCACGTATAACACCTTAATAAATAAAATCGAAAACAAAGAACTATCCCAAATCTATTTTACAGGTACGTTAGATAATGTTATATCACATGTGGATGATAAAGGAAATGTATTGACCGATTATTCGGTTACTAAAATAAATCCATTTATCGTAAAGAATATAGTAGATGCATCACAAAAGAATAAAGTGGAAACTTATTTCTTAGAACAACCACAACCAGGACAATTCCAAGTATATGCAAGCAATGCAATAAATGTTTTATTTGGTTATGTATTCCCATTCATTTTTATATCATCCATTATCGCAATGTTTATGAATCCGAATCGACCCGGTATGGGAAGTGGCCCCGGAATGCCCCAATTACCATTCAAAGGAATAGACAATGATAAAATAAATATGATAAAAGCAAATGTTTCACTCAGTAGTTTCGCAGGAAGCCCCGAAATATTCGAAGAATGCACAGAAGTGGTGTCATATTTAAAAAACGATACCATATATAAATCAGCGGGTGCCGAAATACCTCGTGGAATTTTATTAGAGGGCCCACCCGGAACAGGTAAAACTCTATTAGCCAAAGCAATCGCGAGTGAAGCCGATGCAAACTTTATTTCGATAGCAGCAAGTGAATTTGTAGAATTGTTTGTGGGAATGGGAGCATCGAAAGTGCGAGCATTATTCAAAAGGGCCAGGGATAATAAGCCTTGTATATTATTCATCGACGAAATAGATGCAGTGGGCCGACAACGTGGTGCCGGAATAAATATGGCGAATGATGAGCGAGAACAAACATTGAATCAATTATTGGCGGAAATGGATGGTTTCGCAGATAATGAAGGAATATTGATTATGGGAGCCACCAATCGTAAAGATGTATTAGATTCTGCATTATTAAGACCAGGTAGATTTGACCGTATAATATTAGTTCCATTACCAGACCGAGAATCAAGAAAAGCAATATTCAAGGTTCATTCAAAGAACAAGAACTTAAGTCCTGCGATAAATTTCGAATTAATATCAGAATTGACAAATGGATTTTCAGGGGCACAAATCAAGAATTTATTAAATGAAGCCGCGATATTTGCAGCCAGACGTGGTGAAACGGTAATCCAAGAAATCGATTTAATGAATGCGGTTGATAAATTGGTGGTTGGATTATCAAAACGAACAGATAATCGAAGCGAAGAATCGAAACGAAGAGTAGCGATACACGAAACTGGTCACGCCTTATTGGTAGCATTATTCAATGAATATTTCGATTTAAAGAAGGTGACAATGCAATCGACATATAATGGAGCAGGAGGATATACATTATTTAATGAATACGAGAATATTACGGATAGTGGATTATATACCAAAGATTTATTGAAGAAACGTTTATTGATAGGTATGGGAGGTAAGGCAGCAGAAACCATTTTTTATGGAGAAGATTTCGTTTCGGTAGGTGCAGTCCAGGATTTGAAACAAACGAATTCATTAGCTCAACGAATGATCGGAAATTATGGTATGGGAAAGCGTTTAGAGGCGTTTTATAATGAAAATTTGGATAGTGATAGAAATCCATTTTTAGGAAGATCTTTAGGTTCAAGTGGTAAATATTCCGAAAAGACAAAAGAAATATTGGATAAAGAATCATTGGAGCTAGTAAATGAAGCGTATAATGATGCGAAAATGATATTATTAGAACATAAAGATAAAATGAATTTAATCATAGATGAAATGATGAAGAAATATACATTATATGGAAAAGATGTAATGAAATTGATGGAATAAAATATTTGTATATATTATATGTCATTTAAACCAAAATATAGAAGTAATGCAATTGGAACAAAATATAGAAGTAATGCAATTGGAAAGGTCTTGGATTCAACTGCTAAAACACTTAATACAGGAGTAAAAACAATAACTAGGCCATTAGGTTCAATAACAAATTCATTAACAGGAGCATTTAAATCAAATAGTTCAAACCAAGAAAAACCTCTATTTGATATAGTTCCAACAGGCGGAAAAAGAAAATCAAAAAAAAGAAAATCGAGAAAACATAGAAAAACCGCCAAGAAATAATTAGAACAATAAATATAGGTTCTAATTATTGACGCATCAAAATAAGTATTTGAATTTTTAAACCATAGATAACGGAGCAATATGACCCGAATACAAAATGAAATTCGATAAATTCGCAAAAAAGTGTAATAGGCAGTGAGAATATACAGAGTACCACCATTCATTTATTTTAAATAGATATATACCGAAAAAGAAAAAAAACACACTAATCGTTATCAAGGTATAATAAGTATACATATATTCGGCTTTATATGCACGTACATTTTGATAAGTAAAAACGAGTAAAACAATGAATACATCAAAATATCTTCGCCAAGAATAATCGGGTTTTCGCCAATAATTGATGGAGGTTAAAAAGACACTTCCTGGAACTAACGCAAGGTCATAGTATCCTCGATAGATTGCATAAAGAGACGAAAAAAAAGACAAGAACGAAATTTTATAAATATATGAATATTGTTTTGGATATAAGATACAACCGTTTATCATTATATAATTACGTAGAATTAATTTTCATAGGAATGATAAATCTAGACAACCAAGCCCCTAAAATAAGCCACATAGTAATGATACTATTGCCACCATTATAGAGACCCCATCGTAAAGCTTGACAATGAGGGGCCGGAGCTATAAAGGGTGATGCAATAAACCCTAATATAGTGGCAGGAACACACCAATACACATATAGATGAGCACTAATATAATGGACAAGAATCCATAATATATACACGCCAGCCACATTTTTTACAAAATTTTTTATTTCTTCGAAGGTCATCGTTTATAACTATTATTTACAGACAATAGTTATAAATTCAAAATCAATTTTTTAAACTCAACATTATAACCCGCAGTTTATTCGGGTAGTGTTCAACTGCAAGGTTACTGATAAATGAATTTATCGGTTTGCGCTCATACTAAATTGCAAATCCCATTGATTCAACAATTCGAGAGGTATTGCTGGTAATAAAGGATGAGATTCCCAAAAATAGCGACAAAACGCCCATTGAAATTCATATTTTTCAGGGTAATATTCAATATAGTTTTTCTTCAAAAATTCACAAATAGGTTTGGGTAATAATTCCAATTGTGAGATGGGTAATACATAAGATAATTGGAGTTCGGGTGAAAATGTCTGAGCTACATTATTGTTTGAAATAAAATCGGTTTCAAAATGGGGAATATATTTACAAAGGTCTTTAAACAGCGGAGGATAGTGATAATTATATTTCCATTTCCAATCAGGGCAACCGGTAGAATAATATTTGAATACCCACTCCAAACCTTCCAAATAATTATTCGAAAGTTTTTTTATGAAATCAGCCGAATGGTCTTCGTGAAATAAAGTTTTATAATACCGTTTTTCCCAACCCTTTTCATCCGGATAAATATATTTTTCTTCAGCTCGATAAATAACGGGTATATTCAAAATATAATCATCACGTTCCTGTGGTGTGGTAGATAACCAATTACGTTTATCGAATTTATCACGAGCAAAATATTCATTTATTAAGAATTGGTGTTCAGATTTTGCAATTTCACTAATAAACAAAGAAACGTTTTTCCATTGAATTTTATTATTTTTAGAGATTAAAAAGCGTTCTGGATTATTACCAATATATAAACGATATATATTCATTAAGGCATCGATACCGTGAGTGCGGATATTCATAGCAGGAAAATGTGGTAAAAAATCATTACCTAGTAAAAAACATAAGAAAACATAATCATACACCCGATGTTTATCGACGGCGGTACAATTCATTTCAATGACAATAGAATTAGCCAATGTATCGATATCTAAGAAATATAAGTCGAATAACCCACCTTGAACAGCGACGGGTATAGAATTTTTAATAAATTCGGGGGCTTCGCGGAAAACATATATGTTACGAGTATATTTTAAGTGAAAAATAGCGAGCATAATCAAATCAGCATCCAATCCATATAAGGCGACCGTTTCATTATTTAGATTTGAACTACGGATACATTCCATTAGTTTATGTTCTCCTTCACCGTATTCGTCGGAACAAGAGATAACAAACTTTTTAATATTATATTTATTTTCGGTATGTTGAAAAGCATAATTGATGCGTTTCGAAAGGGTATTCATAAATTGGGTACCTGGAGTGATGGCGGAAGTATTCCACATAGATTTATTAGAAGAGTTTAATGTATTCATATAAGAAGATTTATATCTACGGGTACGTTGTTGCTCCATTTTAGCAAAAGGAGCGACGCCATCAAATGCTATAAAAACGGAATTGGTTGGTTTGATGGAGTGAATATATTTTTGAATATTAAATATAACATTATCGATAATAGCATTTTCAAAATCGCTGGTAGAAAGATTGGGAGATTCCTTTTCAATAATACGAACAGCATCATAGATGATGGAATTACAATCCATAAATAAATTATTTAACACAACAGAATCATTATTGATAAAATGTTGTAAATTTCGTATAATATTAGGGTAATTTTTAATAATATACGAAAAGTAACTAGGGATTCCCATAATAATAAATTTGCTAAATATATATGTATTATTATTTTTAAATCATTTGTGATAAATATATTATCATAATGCAAAGAGTTTATATATTATAACATAAAAACATACAAAGGATAATAATATTAATATTTTACAAGTAAAAATTGTGTTAACGCAATCATCTTATAGAGATGATGTTTTTAGACATTGGGGGTACTATATTACGCTACAGTTTAACGTAAGTAAATAGAATAATTTAATTTTTTTTAAATAAAATTATATTTTATATGATGAGTAGGAAAAAGAATATTGACAATACCAATTCATTAAAATTAAAAAATACGATAACAGACAATGATGTAAATGATTTGAAATCATTTATCATAGATAAAAACAAATATATACAGGAAATTGTCCGAAATACGATAATTTCTATAAAAAGAAACAAATATTATGAGATATTTAGCAATACTGATATAGCATTATCTACAAATGTTCTCAATGAATTATACGAAAAAACGAGGGAAATAATAACAAATTGTAATGATAATAAAGTAGATAATAATGTCAATATTGAATTATTACAGAAAGTGATAGATAAGTTATCGTTAATAATATGTGGTTTTGGAACCAATAATATAGATGACTTATTATTTATAAGTTTTGGTTCTCAATATGTGAATATAAAAGTAGAAAATCTATATATAAAAGATAAATATGATTTGATACGTAAATATATACAGCCTATTGGATATAAGATAATCCATTGGAAAAATAAGTCATATAAGCAGGAGTTTACATTATGTTCAAATAAAACAAGTGACCAAACATTTCAGATAGATTCAGCAAATATGTTTGAATGTTTTGATGTAGAGTCGAATGTGCGTTTTTTTCACCAAAAGATATATGGAATAAGAGTAGTAATACAGAATGAAAAATTAGGAAAAACATTAGTAATAAACGGCATAGTAGACGATATACAATTAGAATGTTTTAATAATAAATACATAGATAAGAGAAGGGAAGAATTATTGGCCAATATAACTACACTACCTACAAATGAGCAAGAATTAATGAAAAGGATCATAGATACGTTGACGTTTAAAGACATATTAGTATATGGTAATGATGATATTTATAAGCGATTGTTCTCGATTATAACCGAAGTGAATATGATAAAAAACAATAAATTAGATATAACCATCAAGCGATTTTTAGAAATGGACATATGTTGTCAACGAAATTTATTAGTAAATCTGTTGATATATAATAATGACGATGAGATACAATATATAACATATTTATTATATGATTTAATATCTGTAAATTCGAATGATAATATAGACACAAGTGAACAAAATATGATATATAATAGTTTACCATATAAGATAAAATCGTATTTTAAAGATGCGATAAAATATACAATGAAATATACTCATGATATGATGCAAAAATATGATATAAATAGAATAACATTAGAACAGCAAATATATTTAATGAAAGCAAATGATAATGTAAAGGAGAAGGCAATGATAAAGTTAAAAGAAATAAAAGGGAAATCGGATGAGTCGGGTGCTAAGGCAAAGCAATATTTGGAGGGTCTTACCAAGATACCATTTGGAATATATAAAGAAGAGCCAATATTGAAGAGAGTGAAAGATATGAATGTCCAATTTTTCAAGATATTATAAAATTACCAAGAATTTTTCGGAAATACGTATATTATAGAGAAAAAAGAAAAATATACAAATATAGAGATATTAAAATTTATAATAACTGCAAAAAACCAAATATTTGAAAATGTTCTCAATTATATAAAAGATAATATAAAATCACAAACAACAAAACAGATAACAACTATCATGCAATATATAAATAATATAATAAAGCAAGAAAAAGATAAACAAATGATATTGACAAAGCAAACCAAAAACAATCAAATCAATGATATAATGAAGTATATGAATGATAACTATAAAACAAATAGTAAAATGTTATTAGATATATATGATTTAATCAGAATAAGTTCTCCATATTCATTATCGAAAACAATAACAGAAATGAATTTATTACATACAAATGTGAATAATATTGAAGTAGATATGAATAAAATAACCGATACCTTGGATGAATCCATATATAGTCATAAATATGCCAAGAACCAAATATTAAAAATAATAGGACAATGGATGAATGGAGAACAAACGGGATATAGTTTTGGATTTGAAGGTTCTCCCGGAATTGGAAAAACTTCATTAGCGAAAAAAGGGTTATCGGGATGTTTAAAAGATGAGAATGGAGTATCGAGACCGTTTAATTTTATAGCATTAGGAGGTTCTTGTAATGGTTCTACGTTAGATGGTCATGGTTATACATATGTAAATTCGACGTGGGGGCGAATAGTGGATATATTAATAGAGTCGAAATGTATGAATCCAATAATATATATAGATGAATTGGATAAGGTGAGTAAGACGGAGAATGGAAAAGAGATAATCGGTATATTAACACATTTGATAGACAGTACACAGAATGATACATTTCAAGATAAATATTTTAGTGGTATAAACATAGATTTATCGAAGGTATTATTTATATTTTCGTATAATGACCCAGAGCAAATAGATAGAATATTATTGGATAGAATACATAGAATAAAATTCGATAATTTATCATTGAATGATAAGATAGTGATAGTACGAAAATATATAATCCATGAAATCAATAAGAATATGGGATTTCAGAACATAATAGAATTATCGGATGAAATTATCGAATATATAATAGATAATTATACGATAGAGCCTGGAGTGAGAAAATTAAAAGAGATATTATTTGATTTATATGGAGAAGTAAATCTCGAATTATTAAAATGTACAGATAAAGATATCATAAACATACCAATAATAATAACGAAGGAATTATTGGAAAATAAGTATTTGAATAAATATCATAAAATAGAAGAAAAAAAGATACACGAGAAGGCGGAAGTCGGAATTATAAATGGATTATGGGCGAATGCATTAGGAAGAGGAGGTATAATACCAATACAAACGATGTTTTTCCCATCGACAACGTTTTTAGATTTAAAATTAACAGGATTACAAGGGGATGTGATGAAAGAGAGTATGAATGTAGCCAAGACATTAGCTTGGAATTTGACGAGTTTGGAACGCAAAAAGGTATTGATAAAAGATTTCGAAGAGACAAAATGTCAGGGATTACATATACATTGTCCAGAGGGAGCAGTTTCGAAAGACGGCCCATCAGCAGGAACGGCAATTACAGTAGCAATATATAGTTTATTGAATAATAGACCAATAAAAAATAATATAGCGATAACCGGTGAAATAAATTTACAGGGAGAAGTAACGGCAATCGGTGGTTTAGATATAAAAATCATAGGAGGAATAAAGGCTGGAGTAAAAACATTTTTATATCCAGAAAAGAATAATAGGGATTTCGTAGAATTTATGAAAAAATATGAAAATAAATCATTCATAGAGAATATAGAGTTCAAAGAAATAAAACATATAAATGATGTATTTGAGTTAGTTCTCGAATAAAATATATTTATATAATATAAGTTTTAGTAAAATGGAATTAAATATAATAACGTTCGGATATTTATTTTTTCGTTTAGCTCCGTTTATATTGGTGTGTTTTTTTACACTAGCATCATTTTTTAATCAAGATTTCAAAGGTTTAATATATTTAATAGGATTAATATTTGCGTGTTTTTCAGCTATGATGATAGGCAATTCATTATCGATTGACCCACCTGATAATACAAATGAACTTTGCAATCTAATAACAATAGGAGATACACCAGCTTACTCAAAATTACCATTAGGTCAGTGTATATTTGGATATACATTTGCGTATTTGATGTTTATAATATTAAAGCATAGATTACTATTACAAAATCTACCAACTGTTATATTTTTTCCATTTATAATGAGCATAGATATACTATGGAATATGTCAAACAATTGTTACAAATTATCACAGTTATTAATATCATTAATCATAGGTGGTTTATTTGGTTTATTATGGGCATATGTTATAAATAAAACAAAAATGACTAATTTACAATACTTCAATCAAATATCAGGAAAACAAGCTTGTACTAGACCGAGTAAAAGTACATTCAAATGTAATGTATATAAAAATGGTAAATTAATATCCGGCACTACCACTGCATAAAATAATTTATATTTCGATAAATTATTTTACATATTAAAATATTTCAAATTGGTACTGAACCAGCTCATTAATAACCCAGATAAACGTTGTCTATATAAATCATCAGCAATCATACGAATACTTTTGTGTTTATCTCGAAAATGCAGAATAAAATTATTAATAATATTTAACGTAACTGCCTTAGAATATTTATCATCCAACTCAGCAAAATTAAATGTAGGAAACCCTTTTTTTTCATTTACAATATTATGAAAATTAAACAACAATATTTTTAAATCTTCTTTAGTTTGAATTGTATTAAAATTTATACCATTTAAATATTGCGTAGCGTGAGATGCACACATAGGACAAGGTAAATTTTTACAAATAGAATAAATATTATTTAATAATTCTGTTTTAATAACAGAGAAATATTCGGATTTTACCTTTTCTGCTAATGTATGAAATAAAAACCAAGTAGGTTCTCCCCATTTCATTTTTTTTTCGTTAGAGGGTTTATTGCTATTACTATTAATCAAAACAATATTATCAATGGGTATATCCCTACTAGGTTGATTTGCCTGAATAGGACGAATAGGTTGAATATTACGTTTTTGAATTACACTAAGATTTATATTATTTTGAATATTCCTATTTTGATTTTCTGATGAATAAATATCGTTTATGTGACCTTTTCTAATAGAAGTAAATTTTAATTGGTTCATTCGTATATATATATATTCAATAGTATAAAAAATAATAAAATAATCCTAAATGGCTATAATAATTATATAGAATAACATAAAAATATAAATATATTATAAATTATTATAGAATGGAAACGAAAGAACAATTAAAGAATTCGATTAAAGAATGGGTAAAAATAGATAATGAGATTCGAACACTAAATGAAGAATTAGCGAAAAGGAAAAAAGAGAAGAAGGAAAGGTCATCTGAATTAATGAATATAATGAAAAAAAATGAGATTGATTGTTTTGATATAAAGAATGGTCAAATAATGTATTCTAAAAAAAATATCAAGAAACCAATCACTAAAAAAATGTTAATGGATGTACTATCTAAATATTATCAAGGTGATGTAACAAAAGCTACTGATGTTAATAACTTCATCCTGGATAACCGAGAAGAAGTTGTTAAAGAAACTATTATTCATAAAATATCAAAAGAATAATCTATCTAATCACTTATCTAACATAAACCGAATTCAGGTATAGTATATTTTTCATTTATTTTTTCATATTTAGCAATTATTTGGGGGTTTTCTTTTCCCTCCATTACATCTTCTGTTTTATATACATTTCCTACATTATCAATATAATAGACGATACCAAATATGTCTTCTGCAAATACTTCTACTTTTTGCGTAAAATGGTTATTTTTTTCATCAGCTAATACCATTCCATTAGGAGTGCCTTTAGAATGAGTTCCACAGAATTCACATCCTTCTTTACGGCGTCGTGTGCATTGTTCCCCGTTTGCACGTTTTGCGTTACATCTATTCGAACAAGGTATAGAATTCTTAATACGCTTACGTTTATTTAAATCATCTTTCGAAATACTAAAACGTTCATATTCATAGACAAATTCTATTAATTCATTCATTTTTTTATTATCAAAGGCTAGGTCTGATATTTTTTTTCGAACATCATCTTTAAAACTAGTGATGTAGGATTCAAATTTCTTATTAATACGTTTTTCCATTTTAATATATTTCCGCGGAAAGGGAGTAAGCAGGAACTATTGAAAAAGGGAGTAAGAAGGAACTATTAATTTATATAACGAGAAATCTTTAATTCAATTTTTTATAATTATTATGAAAATAAATATAAAGAAAAAAACAATTATCGAAATTTTAATCAATCCATTCATCCGGGATATGTTTTGTTCCGCCATCATAAAATACGGCATATTTTTGTTGTATCATCCATTCATTCACAAACAAATCGCCCACGTAAACATCGGCCAATATTCTACCATATTTTTCAGTAGAAACATTTTTCAAAGTAACCACTTTATTCATTATCAAGTTACTTAATGCGTCGCGGGCTTTCTTTGCTAATTCCTTTTCTGTTTTTGATTTTCCTTTTATTTCGGGTGTATCTATTCCATTCATTCTCACTGAAAAACGATAAATAGGTTCAATCATATTCGGTAATGTAGCAGCTAATGTAAAAGTATCACCATCATATACTTTTATTACTTTTCCGGTACTGATTGGAGGTACAAATGGTACAGTATTGCTATATGTGATGAGGTCTAAATGCTCCATATTCATATGTAAAGATTTTATTGTATCCAATGTAATATAATTATTATCATCATTTTTAGTATCTATTTGTGCGGCTGATGTATCGTGATAACACAAAAATATATTTATGAATCTTCTTATATAGTTCATAGTTAGTAAAATCCAATTGTGTCTCTATTACAAATCAATTTTCTATTATAGAATAAATATAAAGGTTTCTTTACATAATATAATAGATAATGTATGATTCAATAAACGATAAAATAATTATAGAAGAAGAAAAACCAGAAAAACCCAATTTGTTATTGAATATATTCAAAACATTTACAGGGATTATGTCGATTTTATCAATTATGTCATTTATAGCTATATGTAGTCGAAAATATAAAACTGGAAATTCGTCTAATACATCAATGTTTATAAGCACTCTTAATTCTAATAATATTGAAGCCACTACAACAGATTACATAATAGAAGTTTTAGCAGAAGACCCTACATATGGTATTATAAAAGCAATAGATGATTTACCTTGGGATATGGTGATTGAACCATATAAAAAACAAACTATATCCATCAATTCTTTTACGATATCAGATAAACTCGTTGATTTATCGAGTTATATGGTTTCTTGGAATATAAACAATGAATATTATTATGGTGACCAACAACCAATTACCATAAATACCACGGGTGTATATGATGGAACAATATATATATCATCAAAAACGTCAGTATCTTCGATTTATACATATGATTTTAAAGTGGCGGTGAAATACGTTCGTCGTGAAATCCGTACATTATCAGATGAAGACCGTGAAACATATTTTTCTGCATTAGAATTATTATATTCATTGAGCGAAAGTGAAGGACAAGAAAAATACGGCTCTAAATTCCATACCGCCGAATATTTTTCATATAAACATTTAACGGGTGCAGGAACAACGGATTGTGACCATTGGCACGATGGTGCCGGTATCATTACTCATCATATGGCTTTTACCTTAGAATTTGAACAAAGCTTACAATCGATTCATCCAGCCATAGCCAATCCATATTGGGAATATGGTATGGATACATATTTATATGATTCGTGGTCTGAATCGCCAATATTTGATGCCGATTGGTTTGGGTTGTCGAGTCCAATCAATACTGAACATAAAATCGATGATGGTGGTAGATGGGATGGATTATTAGTACCAGATGGTGATGATTATATGGAATGGAGTATAACAGAAACTGGTTCATTAAATCCTTACGTAAATGGTTTTGGTCATATGCGTAGTCCTTGGAATAATAATCCTTTTCAAGAATTAGGGCGTCATAACAAAACATATTCAATGACACAATACGATACAATGCCTACGTGTTCTACATTACAATCATGTTTTAAAAGTACATCATTAGCGGATATAAATGATTGTTCGAATGGTGAAACACACGGACCAGTTCATATATTAATAGGTGGTGCGTGGGGTGATGGAAATTTATTTAACGATGAAGATGTAACGATGGTACAAAAACCCGATAAATTATTATTTTTCAAAGTATTATGGCGAATGGGATACACTCGTTGTCCCGATGCTTGTTCATACGGTACCCCTTGTAAGTGTGCTATTCCACAACAATATATAGATGAATATGGTGCCGAGTCTATTTTGAAAACGACTAATGTATATTATGCACTAGAATCTCACTTAAAAGATGCTGATGATGAGTTGTTTTTAAAAGTATTACGTGCAATTGAAGACCCAGGAATAGCGGGTGAGATGTTTTCCTCGGCTGCTGCATATGACCCTACATTTTGGCCATTACACGGACAAATCGAACGAATAATAGGTGCAAAAAGAATAATGATATCACAAGGAAGTATTACCGATTTTGATGAAACGTGGGCATATACTGAATATAATAAAGCATCGGGTGCCGCCTATTTGAACGGAGTATGTGATTGGTCGAAAGTGGCGGGGTCAGGTGATTTGACATTACCCACTTGTACATTGGATGTTATATGCGATGGGCATAATGAAGATGATGTCTTGGAATTCTCGAATTTTTTGAATATGAATGAAGAATATACCAATATTGAATTTTATGATTTTATACATCCTTGGTCAGAAGATTTACCATATACCTATGATACGTGGGATTTTGATTATTGTTCAGAGCAAGGATATCCATTTACATCGTCAAGTAATACGAACACTATGCCAAGTAATAACTTATTACCTCCAGGTGGTATTCCAGGAAAATAAAATATATTTTTATCTATTACAAATTTCGTTCAGCGATGACATATCCATTTCGAATTTTTTCTTGTTTTACAATTTTCCAATTTGGGTCTGCTAATAATTCCTGTACAATAAACTTACATTTATCACATTCAGTATCATCCAACATAAGTACTTTACATTTATTTTTTAGTATTTGGAATTCGTGATAGGTAGTAAATTCACCTCCATCTAATAATATAACATCAAACATAGAAGGTAGTTCAGTTCTATCTAAAAATAGCTTACACATTTCCATATTTACCATATCGACATCGTGCCAATGTTTATAAGTCGGGTCGAACTTACATTGTGGAAATATATCAAAAAAATCATCGGGTTCTTTATTCCAAATGACTTCATTTAATATATGCATTTGTTTATTATTTTTATATAATTTAGTAGCATCGTCACATTTATCTGTATTACATTCAAGACTATAAAAAATATAATCATCGTTTCGTGCGGAAAAGCCATTTACAAAAGCTTTGGTAGAACCGAGTCCATTCCAAGTGCCGACTTCTAAAAATGTTTTATAATTATGGTTTGATGCATATTTTTCAATTTCACTAAAAAAACTATCATTACATATTTGGCCGACATTATCATTTGTCAAATTATCATAATGGTTTTTATCATTATAATCCCACATATTTTATATATTATAGAATATATGGTTCTGTTTATGTTATATTATATACTAATTATTTTTTTTGAATAAATACCTGGGTAGCTCTTTCGCCTAAAACATTTATTTTTTTATGATAACCTGACAAAAATCCATCAATACCTCTTTGTGTCAAATCGGGGCCTCCCCAACCATAATCATCAAATATCATTATTCCTCCTTTCTTTAACTTTCTAAAGCCTAATACAGCATCTTCTAATACATATTCTGGTTCATGATTACCGTCGATATAAATAATATCAAACATTTCATCTTTAAATTTTGGTATTTCGTAGTTGGAAAACCCTCTATTTATTATAATTTTATCTTCTACCCCAGAATTTTTTACATTATACATAAATGTATTAAATATGTTTGATTGTTGATTTTTATATTCAGAATATTCAGCATAATCTTCCCAAGGGTCTATGCAATATAACTTACTATCATTATGAAGACAATAAGAATTCGCAACTGATAATAAATTTGCTCCAAAAAAACTTCCTATTTCTAAATAGTTTATTGGTTTATTTTTGTATTTATTCATATCTACGTGAAAATACCAATTATCTGCTAATCTATATTGAATACCTTTGAAATTTGATAACATATATATATATATACAGGGTTGTCATATAAATTATAGATTTCAAACGTAAAAAAATATCAACATAAACCATTAAAACAATTCATAAATACGTTTAAATATTTCCGACGCATCGATACAGACTAATCGTAAATGTTGTTTTACCATATTTTTATCATTGGCCGATAAATAAGCTACTCGAATCACGCTATCTGTATTATGTGGATGAAATTTCTTAAATCCACAGAATGAGAATACTTTATCGGTTACATAATATTTTTCATATAATAAATATTCCAATACTTTACCAATGGTATAATCTTCATTTTCCAAGATAATATCAAAACAATAATCCATAGTAGTTTCGCTATAATTGATGGGAATCGTATCGGAATCAACTGCTTTTATGAGTTCGATAAGTTTATTTTGAATGATAATACAAGATTTTTTAACAATTTCAATATTATCATAGATACCAATCGTTTGAATAACAAAATCAAAACTATCTGGGATAAAATGGCGTTGTGCATCTAATAAATAGAAATTTTTCTTTTGGAATTCGATTTCCTCCTTGGTCATTTTTTCAGTAAGTAATTTTTGTTCGTATTGTTCCCAAAATTCACTGATTTTCAAAGGGTCTAATGTATTACCATACGAACATTTGGAGACTACATTATACATACTATTATCTTTTGCAGTTCCTACTGAAAATTCCGCAGTTAATTTAATATGTTCTCCCGGTATAGTAGAACTTATTTTAGGTCGTAGTCTAGCGAAATCAATAAACGAATTGGTTTTTTGACAAGGTGGAAAGATTTTTCGTGTTTCTTCAATCGTTAAATAGTTATCATTATTTTTATTACGGATTTTGAAATCTTCAGTCGTAACATAAATTGTATGGTTACCATTATTTTCTACATCAACTTCTAAAATATATTTATCGGGTAATAAATCTAGTTCTTTTATATGAATTGGAATGCAACTTATGCGTTGTTTAAGAATTTCATTATGTAGCCTTGTATTGTTTATTATCATATTACATTGATTATCTAGATAGTTATCGGTTTTAATTACATTAATAGGAATATCAGATAAAATGGTTCTACGAATAGCATTTGCTAAACTAACATTCATACCAGATAATGTAAATTTATATACATCGCCTTCTTCAGAAATATTCGAAATATTTGGATTCATTATATAAAATATGTAAGGATTGTTTTATATATTTTATTAGAGAATATTAGATTCAATTTTTCAAACATAATTTATTCATTGGGTAAAACATATCGATTAAAAAATCGTGTTCTCTCCGCGGGCATTAATAGACCCCATAAAAATTTGATTTTACATTGAGGATTTAATATCAACCGGCGATGAAAATCAAAAAATACGAATTGTTTTATTTCCAATGTCGTCATATCCTTCATAGAAAAATGTCGTTTCAAAATGGTTTCATATCTGGGTTCGATATCATAAACGGGTGCGATATTATTATTACAAAATCGAATCAAATCATTCAATAATATCATTTCGTTCGATTCAAACATATAATAATTATGTATCAAATCAAGATCCGAAGAATAACTACGAATATCTTGTAATAGTGTCTTCGGTTGTATTTCATAAGTATAAGGTATAATGTGATTTATCACTATATCAAGAGGTAATAATTGTAATAATGTATGATTTATATGATACATTCGTTATAAAGAATGTATAATATAAATTTTATGAAATTATTAATACACCAATCAGTAAAAAAAATATAATTAATGGTAATAAAACTAAAAACCAAGAAACTCCTGAATATCCTGCACTACAAATTAAATTTAAAACCCAAGTCCAAAATAGGATGTACATTAATTTAATAATAAATACCATTATGGTACTAGAAACACCACAGCTATAATATCCTACGCAATATCTATCCGTATTGCCAACATTTTGAATAGCAATTACAAACAATGCTATCATAGATACCACTAAATACACATATGATGGTGTACATAAGTTTTTTAATCCAACCATCGCCATATTGATATATAAATATATAGATATTTATTCAGCGTGCATCCTAAATAATTATACCATAGGAAGACTATGTATATTATTTCCCCCAACATCACTTGATAACGGTATAGATGGGTCAATGCCTGACGTTAATGCTGCACCACTTAATGCACCACTCGCTATATATGCTCCATCTACTGTTCCAAATGCTAAACTACTATTCCCTCCTAAACCACCTTTCATTATAATTCGTCTTCTATTTTTTTTACTTTTACTTTTTAAGGACTTAACAATTGACATTTTTTTAATAGAATAACCTCCTTTTTGACTTGCGTTACAAAGGCATCCACCCTTTGTGCTTTTTCTTTTTTTATATCTTCTGGTATTTTTTGATGGTTTTGGCATTATATATATTATGTCGATAAAAAATAGATATAATATTTTTATTTACGTAACCAATTTATTCAATGTCTACGTGAGTTAATATGTGTCTTCTACAGCATACATTTTTTAAACCTAAATCATCTAATACAATTCCTTCTGGTGTTTTTTCCACATTTTCTTTAGTTAAATAAACTACTTTATCTACTTTCATACCTTGTGCAATTTTTATACGACGCACTTCATTTAAGAAAAATCTATATTTATCCGCCAAAACATTTCCACAAGTAAAACATTTAACAGGAATAATCATTTTAGTTAGATAGTGTATTATAATATTATTACTTTATATTTTTATATAATTAAATTCAATTTTTTCCTGATAAAATATAATTATAATACAAATAATGGACATTCCAGATATTCAACTAAATAACAAAAATATAGTTTTAATAATTTTATCTGTTGCACTATTAACTTTATTGTTTATAATATACCGTATATCATCTAGAGTAGATGAAGGTCTTACTAAAGCTAGTTCAAATACAAATAAAATATCCTCTCCTCCCGCTGCTACGCTATCATTAGCCTCATCGAATATACAAAAAGCTGCGGACAGTAAAACGACATATAATAAAGATAATCTAGATGTAACATTTCATGATTCTATTGATAATATTATCGCCACTGTAAATGGACCTACTCTACAAACCTATGATAAAACCATTATCAATCAAGACGGTCAATCTGTAAATATAACATTGTCTGAAACGCTCGGTAATGAATTATATTCCGAACCTGGAACATATAAATACGGACTACCATCGTATATACCCTCGTATGAAGACAGTATTTTCCTGAGTAAAACTTATAATAAATTTGCGACATATGATAATGCTCATACTGATAGACTCGTCAATAGTCAAACTAACGCATAAAATTGATTTATATAATTACAACGAGTTTACATCATCTTACTAAAAATGATGCAAATAGAAGTGACATTTGATATTATTACTCAAGCTCAAATGGGGCAAACCATTGATTATTATAATAAACATAAACCATCCGATTGGAATGAAATAGAAAAAATGATGTAGCCGAAGGAGGATTTTGTATTCCACTAAAACCGGAACAGATAAAATCTGGTGCACGTGATATCAATGATAAAATAAAACAGGTTCGGTGGAATCGAAAGAAACTAGTGAATTGGAAACACTATAAATCATTGGAAGGTACCGAAACACAACTTTTATATCAGGCATTATGTAATGTATTTGGCGATGAATATGTAAAATTATCAGTATAATCATACCAACGTATAACCTTTGGTGGTCTTCTTTTTTTGTTTTGGAGCTACATCTGTATTCATTTCATTAGCCGAATGCAATTTATTATGACAACTTTCACAAACCGTCAATAAATTGGCTTTATGGTTTTTATGAAACGTTCCAATAAATCCATCTTCATCGGCATCTTTTTGTTGTTGTAAATGATGTACTTCTTCACCTAGATGTTCTTTACACATTTCACAAAACCCTCGTATTTTTTCGGCATTGTATCTACTCGTATTTTGTGTAAGTTCTCCCTTTGTTTCCGGATAATACTTATTTCGAATCGCATAAGCCTTATCTAAAAACTCATCCGTCAAATATAAAGATTTACATACTTCTAACCCATACGTTCTCGTTCCTGCTCCTTTTTTTAATTTTCTATCATAGACCAAACAATCTTTTTCTCTATCATATATTACGGACATATGATTCAATGATAATCGATTCAAATTTTTCACTTCATCATAATGAATAATTTCGTGGAAATGCGTTGCAAATATAAAAGACGCCTGTTTTTCGTGTAATTCCATTAAACCGGCGACAAAAATACTCAAAGCCGATTCTGTTTCGGTTCCTGAGCATAATTCATCCCCTAATATGAGACTATTTTCATCCGCCATTTTCAAAATAATACGTAATTCGGACATTTCTACCGCAAACGTGGAAAGTCCTTTGAAGATATTATCATTACCAAGTATTCGTGAATAAATTGAATGATAAGGTTTATATAAAAATCGAGAACAAGGTACAAACATTCCGGATTGAGCCATAATAATACATATACCTAATGCTCGGATTAAACTCGTTTTGCCGACTGCATTTGTACCATATAATAAAATTCCGTCTTTCGAAATATTTTCCATATTTTGAGAACCTATATATAAATCATTTGTTACATAAATCTCATTTTGTTGTATATGTTCTATTAAACAATGACGTAGCTCAACTGCATTGACAAATGATTTGGAAGAACCATTATCGACGATTTCTGGTTTACAATATTTATACATTTTCGCGACATATGCCTTACATTGTAAAACATCAATCTTTGCTACATAATTCGCCAAGTTCTCCAAATTGGAGAACCAATCTTTTTCTAATTTATCTAATATTTCAAAATATGTTTCGGAAATAATGGTATTTATTTTATCTTTTGCTGTCAATAGCTGTTTACATATTTTATCTAATTCGGGTATTTCGATTTCATCACACGAATTTGTAGTCGAAACAAATTTTATATCTTTCAAATTCATTTCGAAATTAGGATTCGTCAATACAATTTTAGACATATTATCACCAGGCGAATCAAACATTTTTTTTATGATTTGTTTAAACGCATTTGCACGGGTTTTAGTTATTTGTAATGATAATCCGGATTTCTCAGTTTCGTGTATTTTTACATATTCCGTATCTGCATTATTACTGCTACTAAATTTCATAATAATATTTAATCTATTTTTGACTTCCGTGAATATTTTCATTTTATTATTATGTTCATTTATGATTTCATCTAATCTATTTGAAACTCCTGTTTGTATTATATTTTCATCAAATGAATTCACCGAGTTAATATTCTTACAGTTCTCAATGAATAACATTTTTTCCAAGAATTGTATAAGTTGTAAACAAATATTATTTATGAATTCGAATTGGTTATCTTTATTACCAACTATTTCGTTACATAGATAATTACATATATCCTTGTTCTCAAATAAACACATATTTAATTGTTGTATAATTCGAATACTATTATGCAAATGGTATAAAGTGGATGGATATACTTTTTTTATAACTAATTGGCGGCATACTTTTTCAATATCACGTATTTGACTTACTAGTTTTCGAAATAAATCGATATAATGAATGTTCTCTGGTAGAAGCATATTTTCTATGATAGAATATTCTGAAGTAAGCCACTCAATATTTGTAGTAGGATTTAATAATTGTGATTGAAACTTACGCCGTCCCATTGGAGAACAACATTTATTCAAAAAAGAGAGAACAGAAGATAAATTTCCGCTTTTCTTGGAATCGATATTATTATCATCTATAATGTTCAATTGTTTTAATGTATGATTCGCGAGAACCATTCTATCACTTGTATTATTAAATTGAGGTATAGAAATATTACGTACTAGATTCGAATTATGTTCTTGAATAAAATTTAATAAAAAACAAAACGCCTGAGTAGCAATTGTATGATGTTGAAACTCTTTACAAATATTATAGGTTTCTTCACCATAATATACCGATAAAATATGATTTATATATTTTTGTTTACTACAATTGAGAACTTTTTCGGTTTTATTAATACCAGTGTCGAACCTATGAATACTATTTGTTTTCACACCAGCATATTGTAAAATATTTTGATTTATCTTTTCGTCATAGGGAGATAATAATATGATTTCACTGGGTGAAAAAACCGATACATATCGTTCTAATTCGTCAAATGTGGTAGGGTTCATAATCATTGGCGTTTGATGTTCAAATATAGATGATTTCCCAGTAAAAATATTTACAGTAGCTACACCATAAATAATAGTTTCGCGCGTTTTTGATAATTTAGGATGAGAACTTTTCTCCATGGGTTTAAAACTATCAATCCATATACACATAATATTATTCGTTATTTGTTGTGAAGTATCGGTATCATATGAAATATATGTGCCTGCTGAATATACCCCATAAAAAACGCGACTTACTGTTTTACCTTCTTTTTCTTGTACATAAACCGCTGCGGTATAACAATTATCCGTAAGTTTTTGTAAATATTTATCGAGAGTGTAATCGCGAAATCCAGCCATAACTACTTGTTGTTCTCGAAATGTTATCTTTTTTTCAGAAATATTCAATTGACATATCTGAGAAAACTCTTCTATTTGTGATTCGGTAATATTACCAGTTTCAATATGTTTTAAACCATATACTTCAAAGAAAGCACCTACTTGTAAGAGAACAATTGTTTTTTCACCATATTTCTGTTGATATTCCTTTGTAAGGTGTATATATTCATTCATAATATTCGGAGGAGCTTCTGGTTTCTTATTCATTTTTATAATGGTTATATAGAAGTTCTCAAATGTTTATATAATTTTCATAAATTTATTTATGACATTCTAGTTAGAAAATTGAGTTACTATGTAAGTTCGACTGAAGTTGAAAAGAAAATAATACAATAATATATTACAATGAAAATGATATTTAGAGATGAAGATTTATACACAGAACATAAAAAATACGAAGAAAAATATAACGATAATGGATATGGTTTTTATTGTGACTTAGAAAGCCAGGTAAATGATATTTATATGAAAGATAATAATATGTTCTATGAAAGAGAAATGAAATATAATCAAAAAATAGTAGAACAGCAAATCAAAAATGAGGTGATAAAACATTTCGAAAATAAATACAAAGAGTATGCAGACTATTGTATGTTTGGTTTGTTGGTATTCTCGTGTTCGATGTTACTTTTCTAATATCGATACAATTATTTATCATCATTGGCTCCATTCATAAAATTATAAAGCAAATAATCTGGATTATGATTTTGTACTTCACCACATAATAATATAGAACTCTCATACATTTTACGTAAAATATCATTGGGTGCAGTTGAACCTACTTTCAATAGCCCTCTTTTTATCAAATACTTTTTAATATCTTGTATGGGCACTTGTTTTAATAATTGTGATTTAGTTGATATGTTATTACGAATCGTTTTGTTCGATACCAATACAGAAATCTTTGGTAGCAGTTTTGATTTACCAATCTTATAAGTTCTCCGTATGGTTTTTTTCTGTTTTAATCGTTTCAATTGATTTTTATTCTTGATGAGTTGTAACTTCTCCATCGTTTGTTTCATCTCACTGATTCTCTGCATATTCTTATTTATGTTCTCTTCTACAATTTGATTCGGTGTTTTTATTTGGTTCATACTATCATTGGTGGATATATTTATTGGCGTACTTATAGGTGATTGTATCGGATTTATTATAGGATT
>Ga0114960_10001008_pt1 | contig 23180 bp, 23 predicted proteins | sample C_130625_MF_Meta_FD_92637 | JGI IMG/M metagenome (GOLD analysis project Ga0114960, IMG submission 92637) | Freshwater microbial communities from Lake Croche, Canada to study carbon cycling - C_130625_MF_MetaG | ecosystem: Environmental > Aquatic > Freshwater > Lake | place: Lake Croche, Canada... | reverse complement strand
TCCCCACAAAGTTTATGCAGCCTTTCATTCTGCGGTGAACCACAAAGGGCAACCCACCTTGATTTTGGCTAAGACTATTAAAGGTTATGGTATGGGTGCTTCTGGAGAGGCAATGAATATTGCTCATCAGCAGAAAAAAATGAGTATCACAGATGTCAAAGCCTTCCGCGATCGTTTTGCCTTACCGGTCAAAGATGAAGAACTAGATGATGTGCCTTACATCAAATTTGCAGAAGGTAGTCCTGAGCTTGAGTACATGCGGAAAAAACGTATGGATCTCGGTGGCTATCTTCCACAAAGAAGAGCCAAAGCCGAATCTTTAGATGTGCCTTCATTAGAAACGTTTGCGCCCTTATTAGAAGCAACTGTTGAAGGTCGAGAAGTTTCTACCACGATGGCATTTGTACGATTATTAAATATGATTGTGAAAGATAAAGTCATTGGTAAGCGAGTGGTCCCGATTGTGCCTGATGAATCACGTACTTTTGGTATGGAAGGGATGTTCCGTCAATTAGGTATTTGGAGTCATATTGGACAGTTATATGAACCTCAGGACCGTGATCAGTTGATGTTCTATAAGGAAGACCAGACAGGCCAGATTTTACAAGAGGGGATTAATGAAGCGGGTGCGATGTGTGATTGGATTGCAGCTGCAACATCCTATTCAACCCATGGCGTACCGATGTTGCCATTTTATATTTTCTATTCCATGTTTGGTTTCCAAAGAATTGGCGATTTAGCTTGGGCAGCAGGTGATATGCGCTCCCGTGGTTTTCTTCTAGGTGGCACTGCTGGTAGAACAACACTCAATGGTGAAGGCTTGCAACATGAAGATGGTCATAGTCATTTGTTTAGTTTAGGAATCCCAAACTGTATTAGTTATGATCCAACGTTCGGTTTTGAATTAGCGGTAGTGATTCAAGATGGTATGCGTCGGATGTTAACTGATCAAGAAGATGTGTATTACTACCTTACTTTGATGAATGAAAACTACGCACATCCAGCGATGCCTAAAGGTGTAGAAAAAGATATTTTAAAAGGGATGTATCACCTACAAAGTGTTGGTGAGGCAAAAGCCAAACTACGTGTGCAACTCCTAGGAAGTGGCACCATCTTCAGGGAAGTCATGGCTGCCGCTGATTTACTTCGTGATGATTGGGGTGTTGCCTCAGATTTATGGAGTTGCCCAAGCTTTACTGAGTTAGCCAGAGATATTCAACGGGTGAATCGCAATAACTTATTAAATCCTTTAGCTAAACCGCAAAAGTCTCATGTAGAAGAATCATTAGCTAAATTCAATGGTCCAGTGATTGCTTCAACTGACTATGTCCGTTTATTTGCAGAGCAGATTCGTCCAGCAGTTCAGCAGTTAGGTAAACGATATACCGTTTTAGGAACTGATGGGTATGGTAGATCCGATACGCGTGAACAGTTACGTCACTTCTTTGAAGTAGATCGTTATTGGGTGACTATTTCTGCTCTAAAAGCCTTAGCAGATGATGGTCAGATAGACGCCAAAAAAGTAGCAGATGCAATTGCTAAATATGGTGTTGATGTTTCTAAGCCAAATCCAATGACTGTTTAAGGAGCTTTTCATGACACAAATGATCGAAATTAAAGTTCCAGATATTGGTGACTACAAAGAAATTCCTATTATTGAGTTGCATGTCAAAGTTGGTGATCAAGTTGCTAAAGAGCAATCACTCATTACTTTAGAGTCTGACAAAGCCACGATGGATATTCCTAGTGCGCATGCAGGTATTGTTAAAGAGTTAAAAGTTAAGTTAGGAGACAACGTTTCTGAAGGTAGTCTTGTTCTTTTATTAGAGCAAATAGATGCATCAACTAGTGCGTCAACTCCAACAACACCAATGCCAACACCTGCAGCAATCGCAGAGGAAAAAACAAAGCCAGTTGCACCACAAGAAACCCCAGCTTTGTCACTTGTAAGCCCGGTTGTTAAAGCGGTTGAGAGTTCTGCACCAGTCAGCGTTAAAGCAGAAGTTAGTAGTATTGCTCAGACAAGTCATGCAAGTCCATCGGTGCGAAAATATGCACGTGAGTTAGGTGCTGATGTTACTCAAGTAAAGGGTAGTGGACCCAAAGGACGTATTACCCAAGAAGATGTTCAAGCCTATATCAAGGGCATTTTAAGTGGGCAATCAACTGCAGTTAGTACTACTGCCTCAGGTGGTAATGGTTTGCAATTATTACCGTGGCCCAAAGTTGATTTCAAGAAATTTGGAGAAATCCAGACAAGACCACTTTCACGTATTCAGAAGATTTCTGCAGCAAATCTAGCTCGTAATTGGGCCATGATACCTGCGGTTACCTACCATGAAGATGCTGATATTACCGATCTTGAAGCTTTCCGCGTGCAAACTAATAAAACCAACGAAAAATTAGGTATTAAAGTTACATTGCTGGCATTTTTAATGAAAGCCTGTGTCAAAGCTCTAAAAAAATACCCAGAGTTTAATAGCTCTCTCGATGGTGAGGAATTAATCCTTAAACAATATTTTCATTTAGGATTTGCTGCAGATACACCTAATGGTTTAGTCGTTCCGGTAATTCGTAACGTGGATCAAAAAGATGTTTTAGAAATTGCTCAAGAGACAAGTGATTTGGCGAAGTTAGCACGTGATGGCAAGCTTAAGCCTGATCAAATGCAAGGTGCATGCTTTACGATATCGTCCGTTGGTGGTATTGGTGGAACCTATTTTTCCCCAATTATTAACGCTCCAGAAGTTGCTATTTTAGGCGTGAGCAAAGCGGCGATGAAACCGATTTGGGATGGCCAGCAGTTTGTCCCTAGATTAATTTGCCCGTTATCCTTAACTGCAGATCATCGCGTCATCGATGGTGCCTTGGCTACTCGTTTTAATGCTTATGTTGCTGAGTTAATTTCAGATTTTCGTCGAGTTACTCTTTAAGGAATCAACATGACTACGCAAACGATACAAGTTCCAGATATTGGCGATTTTAAAGATATTCCAGTTATTGAGATTTTGGTGAAAGTTGGTGACGAGATTGTAAAAGAGCAGGCTTTATTGGTATTAGAGTCCGATAAAGCGACGATGGAGGTTCCAAGTGATGTGATCGGTAAAGTAGTTTCAGTTGATATCAACATTGGTGATAAAGTCAGTTTTGGTACCCCCTTCATGACAGTTGAGTTAAGTGCTCAAGCAACTGGTGAAAAAGTGGCAGCACCTATTAAACCTGCTACACCCATCCCAATCCCTCAGGTAACCTCAGCACCTAGCGCTGGAACATATTCTGGTACTGCTAGTCACTTCTGTCAGTTGCTCGTATTGGGCTCTGGTCCTGGAGGTTATAGTGCAGCGTTTCGTGGTGCAGATTTGGGTTTAGATACTATTTTAATCGAGCGTTATGCCACCTTAGGCGGTGTTTGCTTGAATGTTGGATGTATACCATCTAAAGCTTTACTTCATACCGCAGCCGTCATGGAAGAAGTGAAATCCATGGCAAAACATGGTGTTCATTTTGGCGAACCTCAGATAGATATCAATGCGCTACGTGATCATAAAGAGGGCGTTATTAGTCAACTGACAACTGGACTAGCTGGTATGGCTAAAGCTAGAAAAGTAAAAGTGTTGCGCGGTGTTGGAACTTTTTTAGATGCAAATCATTTACAACTTGAAGAGACCTCCGGAGCTGGGTGGGATTTAACCGGTAAAAAAGAAGTGATTCATTTTGAAAAAGTCATTATTGCTGCGGGTAGTCAGTCAGTTGTACTCCCTTTTTTACCGGTTGATCCAAGGATTGTTGATAGCACTGGCGCTTTAGAACTCAAATCGATACCCAAGCGCATGTTGGTAATTGGTGGCGGCATTATTGGTTTAGAGATGGCTACCGTTTATAGCGCTTTAGGTTCACAAATTGATATCGTTGAACTTTCGGATAGTTTAATGGCTGGAGCTGATCGAGATTTGGTGAAGGTTTGGGAGAAAATGAATTTATCCCGTTTCCATCAAGTCATGTTGGGCGCAAAAGCAGCTTCAGCACAAGCAAAAGAGGATGGTATTTGGGTGCAATTTGAAGGACCCAAAGCACCAACCGAGATGCAATGTTATGACCTTGTTTTAGTAGCCGTAGGACGAGTGCCAAATGGTAAAAAAATACAAGCTAGTACCGCGGGAGTATCGGTGGATGAACGAGGCTTTATTCCAGTCGATCATCAAATGCGTACTAACGTAGGCCATATCTTCGCAATTGGTGACATTGTGGGGCAACCAATGTTGGCGCACAAAGCGGTCCATGAAGGCCATGTTGCAGCAGAAGTTGCCGCTGGTCAAAAATCTTTTTTCGATGTTAAGCAAATCCCTTCCGTCGCTTATACGGATCCAGAGGTGGCTTGGGCAGGGCTTACAGAAGAACAATGTAAAGCTCAAGGTATTGCATATCAAAAAGGGGTTTTCCCATGGGCAGCGAGTGGCCGTGCAATTGCAAATGGACGCAGTGAAGGATTTACTAAGTTGATTTTTGATGAAGCCACGCATCGTATCATTGGTGGTGGTATTGTTGGAACTAATGCCGGTGATTTAATTGGTGAAGTATGCCTTGCCATTGAAATGGGCGCTGACCAAGTTGACATAGGCAAGACAATACATCCTCATCCAACCTTAGGTGAATCGATTGGTTTAGCTGCAGAAGTTGCACACGGATCATGTACTGACTTGCCTCCCCAAAGAAAAAAATAAGTTTTTCGAAGAGATATAAAAGACATGGGAAAATATCCCATGTCTTTTTTTTAGGATTTGTTGAATATGAACCAATACCCACGTTTTCCAATAATTGGAACTCCCCTTACGAGTAACGCAATTCGTGTCATGATGCTCGGCAGTGGTGAGTTAGGTAAAGAGGTCATTATTGAATTACAACGTTTGGGGATTGAGGTGATTGCGGTCGATCGCTACCCCAATGCGCCAGGACATCAAGTTGCGCATCGATCCTATGTGATTGATATGACAGATGGACAAGCCTTACGAGATTTGGTGGCAAAAGAAAAGCCACATTTAATTGTTCCTGAAATTGAAGCGATTGCCACAAAAACATTAATGGAACTGGAGCAAGAGGGGGTAGTGGAGGTTATTCCAACGGCAAGAGCGACCTTCCTTACCATGAATCGTGAAGGGATTCGTGAACTGGCTGCGACAGAATTAGGCTTACCAACATCACCTTATTTTTTTGCAAGTTCATTAGACGAGTTACAAACAGCAATTGATAACGGGATTGGATATCCTTGTTTTGTAAAACCAGTGATGTCATCCTCAGGCAAAGGCCAATCGAAATTAGATGGTCCACAAGATGTAAAAACTGCTTGGGAATATGCGGCATCTGGAGGTCGGGTAGATAGTGGTCGAGTCATTGTGGAAGGACTTATTGATTTTGATTATGAAATCACACTCTTGACCGTAAGGTCCTTCGGGAGTGACGGCGTCATAAAGACCAGTTTTTGTGAGCCGATAGGACATGTCCAAAAAAATGGTGATTATGTAGAAAGTTGGCAACCGATGGCGATGAGTCCTGTAGCGATCGAGAGGGCAAGGGATATTGCCGAAAAAATCACTAGTAATTTAGGTGGTAGGGGTATATTTGGAGTAGAGCTATTTGTCAAAGGTGATGAAGTTTGGTTTTCTGAAGTGAGTCCTCGGCCGCACGATACGGGACTGGTTACTTTAGTCAGCCAAGTACAGAGTGAATTTGAGTTACATGCAAAAGCAATTTTAGGGTTGCCGACCCAAGTAACATTAAAAACTCCTGGAGCTAGTGCAGTGATTTATGGGGGTATGGAAGCGACGGGGATAGGTTTTGCGAATGTACAACAGGCTTTATCTCAAGAGGGTGTGACCTTACGTTTGTTTGGTAAGCCTGAGTCATTTATCAAAAGAAGAATGGGTGTAGCATTAGCAAGTGCCTCAAATACTGATGTAGCTCGTGAACATGCAAAAGAGGCCGCAAAAACTATTTCAACCGTGAAGATGTAAAAATTACTTTGTAGAATCAAGTGATGAATACAAAGAAAAAACTGATAGCACAACTGATGATCCTAATCATCGCTTTAGGGGGAGTCCTTTTGATGTCATTTAAGCCGAGTACGTTATTTGGAAAGTCTCTCACGACACGAGCTGGTATCGTGAGTGGTATTGAAAAAGCTGTTGAAGAGAGAAATATTGGTGATCCTCATGATCCCATGGTTAAAGATCTCAAAGCTTATACCTATATAGCTAAATTTCAACTCGGAGATAGTCCTATCGTAGCGAAGTTTCAAGACCCTTATCAAATTAATGAAGGTGATAGATTACGGGTTAGTGGGGTTCAGACTGAACAATTTTTTGATGTAGTGGCGTATCGCAATGAAACAAAGCAATATACAGGCTCGAATTCCTGGTGGATGACTGCCTTAGCGGGATTATTATTTGCTTTCGTTGCAGCTCTCATTTTCTTTCGCGCAATTCAAGATCCAAGGTGGTATGAGCAAGCCTTTTTTCTATTACTATTTGGTGTTGGTATCTTTTTAGTATTAAGAGGTTTTTATATTAAAGAAGCTATTGATTTATTAAGCCAGCCATGAGTAATCGCGTCGGACTTTACTTTTTTTTATTATTTGGAGTGCTGTTGATAAGCGCATGTTCAACAGAGATATCAACGCTTGAGCAGCCCTATATACGTTCTCAACAAGCTCTTTCACAAACGATGCCATCCCAATTACCCCCAATTCAGCTGCCTAATTCAGGATTACAAAGATTTCATTCTACAGTTGGACAAAAACATGTGATTCAAATAGTAAGTAATCCTTCAACAGGTTACCGTTGGGAGATGACCTATCAGGAGCCAGTGAAGAACTGTTTAGATGTCGTCAGTAGAAATATGGTGTATGACGATAAAGAGAGTTTTTCCGATGGGGTCAGGAAAGTTGGATCACCAGGTAAGCAGGAGTGGCAATTTCAAACCAATTGCACAGGACTTTATCGAATTACTTTTGAGTACAGAAGACCATGGGAGCAAGGGCCTTCAACCTTTAAAACAGTAGCAGAATTTATTACGAGATAAAAAAAGCCCAGAAGAACTGGGCTTAATATTTACAAAAAGACAGCTTAGTTAGCAACCGTGCTTTTGAATAATTTCTCACTAGCTTTTAAAGCAGATTCAGTCGCAGATTGCGTATGATGTGAGCTCATATCGATAGCTTGTTTAACTGCTTTTTGTGAAGATTCAAACGCTGTACTTGCGTTTGCAACTGCTTGTTTGATGAGGTTCACCATTGCATCAGAACTCCCAGGAGTTTGTGAGCTTAAATCAGTCATTAGTTGTTGCATTTGAGTCGTGCGCTTTTGAATATCCGCTTTCGTAACTTCGTTGATACCTGCTTGAGTTTCATTAGCGATACTGTAAATATGTCTGCTATAGGCAATTGCTTTTTCAGTCATTGGTTGGACAAAATTTGCTTGCATACTCATATATTCTTTAATGTCTTTAGCTTTTGATGAGTCTTGTAAATGATCAACATTTTCTTGCATTAAAGTTTTTGCAACCTGGAGATTGAGTTCCATTAATTTTTCAACGCCATCAAATGCTTTGCGTGAAAGCTGGGCAAGAGTTTCTAGGTTTGCTTTATTTGCTGCTGTAATTTGTTCCTGAGTGAGTAACATAATGAATTCCTTTAAAGTGGTATTGGTGGGTATTATTGTTTTAATTATATTAACTGATTCATGTTAAAAGCGTTTGATGTATATCAAAAAATAGGTTTTTGAATTTGTTCTTACATAGAGTCATTTATTCACCCAATAGCAGTGGATAATAGTTGGAGTAATAACTATCAAATAATCCCTTTAAACCGCATATTGTTATGTTGCAAATTTATTACACAGATCATTTTGTATTACCTCTTCCCCCTGGGCATCGGTTCCCCATGAAAAAATATCAGATGTTGCGGGATGAGGTTGCTACCTATCTGGATGTGGAATTAGAGGAAGCACCCTTGGCATCCTTCGAAGAACTCCTTTTAGTACATGATTCCTCATATATTGAAAGAGTCGTTCAAGGTCAATTAACTGAGGCTGAACAACGTGAGATAGGATTTCCGTGGAGTGAACAAATGGTCATTCGTTCACGCAGGTCGGCGGGAGCAACGATAGCTGCATGTAATTCTGCTTGGAGAAGTGGGGTAGGAGTTAATTTGGCCGGTGGGACGCACCATGCGTATGCTGATAAAGGAAGTGGCTTTTGTGTCTTCAATGATGCGGCAATAGCTGCCAAAAAAATTCAATCCACACTTTATGATTATTTAAAGCACGATCTTCGTGTTGCGATTATTGATTTAGATGTTCATCAGGGCAATGGAACGGCATCAATCTTAAAAGAAGACACCAGTGTATTTACATTCTCCATGCATGGTGAAAAGAACTTTCCTTTTCGAAAAGAGAGCAGTGATCTGGACATTGGATTACCAGATGGTTGTGCGGATGACGAATATCTTAAAGCATTAGAGGATGCTTTGGATCAAATCCAAACGATGTTTAATCCCGAGTTTGTTATCTATTTGGCAGGAGCTGATCCATACCAAGGAGATCGATTAGGACGACTTCATCTAACATTCGAAGGTTTGGGGAAAAGGGACGAGAAGGTATTACAATGGTGTTTTAAAAGTAAGATTCCTGTAGCAATTGCAATGGCAGGTGGATACGGCAACACCATCGAAGAAACTGTAGAAATTCACGCACAAACAATTAGAAAAGCAATTGCATATCAATGGTAAATAAAAACAGTAATTTGATTTATCCTATTTTTATTCTGATCTGGAGTTCGGGGTTTATTGTTTCCCGATTTGGGATGCCTTACAGTGAGCCTATGACATTTTTATCCTTAAGGTTTTTAGGGGTTTGTGTTTTGATGTTACCCATCATCTTTTGGAAAAATATTACTTGGCCAAGTAAAACACAAATCATACATATTGCAGTTGCAGGAAGCCTCATTCAATTTGGATATTTAGCCGGAGTTTGGATTTCAGTCCGCGGCGGAATGCCCGCAGGGTTGTCCTCATTAATTGTTGGATTGCAACCTATATTGACAGCCTTGTTCGCATATTTTATTGCGGAAAAAATTACATCAAGGCAGTGGGTTGGCTTGTTATTTGGGTTACTAGGTGTGGTAATGGTTTTATCTGCGAAGCTCAATACGGATGGTGTGACGATATCCAACATTCTGTGGAATGTCTTTGCATTGTTTGCTATTACTGGAGGCACCATTTATCAAAAAAGATATTGTCCAAGTTTTGATTTACGCATCGGCTCCTTTATTCAATTTGCTACTAGCGGTTTAATTAGTGGGATTTGCGCATTGTTATTTGAATCTAGGCAGATCATCTGGAGTCATGAAATGATTGGGGCCTTGGTTTGGTCTATTTTGTGTATTTCAATTGGAGCGATCAGTTTACTGTTTATTCTGATTCGCAGAGGTAATGCAACTAAAGTAAGTAGTCTAATGTATCTGACTCCACCAACTACGGCTATATTGGCTTGGATTTTCTTTAAAGAACCCTTGACTCCAATCATTATCTTTGGCACTGTAGTGACCTCACTTGGTGTTTTATTGGTCAATCAAACGCTTCCTTCTTTTTTATTTTTTCGTAAGGTGAAAGATTTAAAATAGTCTTTTATCAAACCCAATTTATTGATGCTCATGCAAAAAACGTCTCGCTTTAAGGTATTTCTCGCAACACTAATTATTACTTTCAGTTACTCATCAGGTGTATTAGCCAAAACAACGGATGAGTCCTCTAGTAAAAAAAATATTCAAGCTGAAAAAAATAAATCGAGTAAGTCTACTAAAGATACAAAATCCTCAAGCACAGCAAAATCTGTGAGTGCGGATAAGTCAAAGAAAAATGTTAAATCACCCAAAAATCCTAGAGAAGTTCGACCAACCGTTCTGCCAAGATCCTCTGTTAAGAAAGCGGAGTCTGTAGCACCTAGAGTTTCTGCGGGAACTGCTTTAGGACTTGGCAAGAATGGGGATGAGTTAAATCTAAAATCGAATGTGGCAATTATTGTTGATCAACAAAATCAAGACATTATTTTTGATAAAAATTCCCAAGTATCCCTTCCTGTAGCATCGATTACTAAATTGCTGACCGCGATGGTAGTTTTGGATGCTAAGTTGCCAATGGATGAGATATTAGAAATCAATGAGCAAGATGCCGCGATTTATAAAAACTCTCGTTTAGTTAAAGGTACGACACTAACAAGACAAGAAGCATTATTGCTAGCCCTGATGTCTTCTGAAAATCGGGCAGCTTATACCTTAGGCAGAAATTACCCAGGAGGTATCAAAGCCTTTATGGCTGCAGTCAATCGTAAGACAAAAGAAATTGGCATGAAAAATGCCGCCTTTGAAGATCCGACTGGTCTTACTAGTAAAAACGTCGCTTCGGCAGAAGATTTAGCAATCTTGGTCAATGCGGCTTATCAATATTCCTTGATTCGTCAATTTACAACTACGCCGAATCACACTAAAGAAATTAATCAACGCGAACAACAGTTTTTAAATAGTAATCGACTGGTGCGTTCTGGAGATATGGAAGTATTGATTCAGAAAACTGGATACATATCCGAGGCAGGGCGTTGTTTGGTCATGATGGCACTAGTTAATAATAAGCCCTATACCATGGTGTTTTTAGACTCTGTAGGGGTTCAGTCGCGGTTTGCAGATGCAATCCGAGTCAAGGAATGGATTGAGAGCTCAGAGCATGCGGCACTTCGTAAATTATCAAATACAAAGAGCGTTGCTAATTAATGAATAAATCCGAAAGGTTCTAGCTTATGTTGGACGCTAAGATCTTGAAGAAGTTTGATCAGTTGAGTGACCTCAGATTGATTTGAATGGGTTGTTTGAGCAATACTAAAGATACTCCACTCTTGAAGTTCCTCAGGTAAAAGACCTAATAAGTCCACAGAAGCTACAGCCTTGATTTCGCTAACTAGTTGAACTGCGAGTTGAGATTTTCCCTGGACAACTAGTTCTGCAACAAGGCCACCTTCAGGGCGAATTGTCTTTGCAAGAATTACATCTTCAATACCAAGAGTTTTAATTAACTTCGCAAAGTACAAGCCACTTGCACCAAATTGAGTAAATGCAATAGATTGGCAATCAAGAAGTGTCTGAATACAAGCTTCTTTCGAGGAGATATCTAGCCGTGGTGTCCCTTTAGCAATCCCAATACCAACGCCTGTTTTTGCAAAAGGAGTGATGGTCGAGGCTTGAACCTTTTGATGTTTTAATAATTCTTGAATACCAGATTCAGTTAGGATGACGGCATCAGTATTGGCATTCGATTTACACTCTTCAACTAAGGCTACCGTTGTGCCAAAAGTAATTTCACAAGTCTCATTAGAGATTTTTGAAAATTCCTCAAGAATAGTTGGCATAGCGGCATGAAATGCGGTTGAGCAAAGAATCTTGATTGACATGAAGATTAAGATTTGTAATCGTTAGACGCTTTAAAGCCAATGCCACGAGAAATCTGTATTGCAGTATCTATGAGAGGTTTGACCCAGTCACGTTGAAGCCGGTCTGTTGGTGCAGATAAAGAAAGACCTGCAACCATTTGCCCTGAATCATCATAAATACCTGCGGCCATACAACTAACACCTAATTCGAGTTCTTCATTATCATTTGCGGTATTATTTTTTCTTACTTCGTTTAATTCTTGTTCGAGTTGGGGTATTTGCGTAATACTGTTTCGAGTATGTCCGGCAAGACCCGTTCTAGTTGCGTAAGCACGGACTTTATTGGCGTCATCTTGTGCTAAAAATAACTTACCCACTGAAGTTAAGTGCAAGGGCGCGCGGCCACCAATAGCTCTGACCACTTGCATACCAGAGCGTTCACTGTAGGTACGATCAATATAGACGATTTCGTCTCCTTGACGAACAGATAAATTGACCGTTTGATTTGTTAATTTATGGAGTGCGCGCATCGGTAATTGCGCTGCTTCCCTGACAGATAAACGCGCTTTAACGAGGGTGCCTAATTCAAGCAAGCGAAGACCGAGTCGATAATTACCACCATCTGAGCGATCTACTAAGCGGCAGGCTACCATATCATTCAAAATACGATGTGCCGTGGAGGGGTGTAAGCCACTCTTCTCTGATAAGAATTTTAAACTACAAGCCTCATCTGAATCCGCCAAGACATCGAGCAAATTCATCATTCGCTCAATTACTTGAATCGCAGTTTTACCCGTCGGTAAGATGGGAGTCTTTTTTTCAATATTAGCCATGGCTTCATTGTATCAATCAATTATTTAATTGCACATCATGAAATGAAGATTCATGAAAAAATCATGCATTACGTCGATTGGAAAGCAACAATAGCGTCTTTGATGAGCTGTGGTCCCTTATAAATCAAGCCACTGTAGAGTTGAATTACGGATGCACCAGCATAATGCTTTTCAAGAGCATCAACCCCAGTCATGATGCCGCCAACACCAATAATCGGAATTTTTCCATGCAGAGAATCGGCAAAATATTTAATCGTTCTTGTTGCAAGTTGCTTTACAGGTTTACCTGATAGGCCACCTGCTTCATTAGCGTTTTTAAGATTCTCGACACCGTTTCGAGAAAGTGTAGTGTTGGTAGCGATGAGCGCATCAATCTTAAATTCTAAAAGAGCATCAGCTACAGACTCTATTTGCTCATGCTCTAAATCGGGGGCAATTTTTAAAAATAGTGGTACGCGTTTGCCATAAGTTTGACTCAGTTTTTCTCGCTCAAAAGTTAAAGCGCTGAGTAAATCAACTAGGTCTTGACCACCCTGTAATTGACGCAAGTTTTTCGTGTTGGGTGAAGAAATATTTACCGTCACATAAGACGCAACATCATAGACTTTCTGTAAGCAGGTAATGTAGTCATTGCTTGCATTTTCAATGGGTGTGAGGGCATTTTTACCAATATTGAGTCCAATCACGCCACCGGATTGATAAAATTGAGAAGCTTTCACACGAGTAACGCAAGCATCAACTCCATCATTGTTAAAGCCCATGCGATTGATAATCGCATTTTCTTCAGGAATGCGAAACATTCTGGGGAGAGGATTACCCGGTTGAGCAAGAGGCGTTACAGTACCAATTTCAAGAAACCCAAAACCAAGAGAAGCAAGAGCATCAATATGCTTACCGTCTTTATCTAATCCAGCCGCAAGTCCGACTGGATTGGGAAGGTTAAAACCACAAAACTTCGTTGGACACTCAGGAACTTGACCAATGATTGCAGGTAGTAAACCAAAGCGACGCGCTTGATCAATCGTGTTCAGAGAAATGTGGTGGGCGGTTTCGGCATCGAAACAAAACAACAAGGGTCTAGCAAGAGGATATAAGTTCATCAGAAATTTTTAGAAGGGTTATCTAAGTTCATCCACACGCCATTGACTAAACCTTCAATTGGTTTAAATAAAGCTTTATAAGACATTTTTTGGCTTTCTTGAATGTAATAACCTAAATAGACAAAAGGTAATTGTAGTTCTTTTGCTTTCTCCACTTGCCACAAAATTCCGTAAGTGCCATAACTGGCCTTCGTTTGTGAAGCGTCATAGAAGGTATATACCGAAGAGAGGCCATCGCTGACCTCATCAATTACACTGACCATTCTTAACACTCCATTCTCTCTGAACTCCACTAAAAACGAATCAATATGGGATTGGATTAAAAACTGTCGATATTGATCTTCTTCGTCTTCATTGGAGTCTGCAGTGTTGCCATCAATTTGTGTAGCATGTCGACTTTGTTGATACTCTTTGTAGAGTGCAAAGTGTTCAGGTATAAACTGTAAGGCCATAATTTTCGCTTGCAAATTGGAGTGCTTCAGGAAAGCTCTTTTTTGACTCCGATTCGGTATGAAATAATTTGCCTGAATTCGTGTCGCAATACAAGATTGACATTGATCACAATACGGGCGATAGGTGAAATGGCCGCTTCTTCTAAATCCTGCCTTGATTAACTCACTATAGATTTTTGTTGTGATGAGTTGAGGTGGCGTTGCAACTTGAGAACGGGCTTCATGATCAGACAAATAACTGCACGCATAAGGTGCTGTTGCATAAAACTGTAAAGAGTTGAAGGGAATATCTTTCAGGTTAGCCATACATATCTCTCAGGAACTTTTATTATAGGCATAAAGTACTGACTTATCCCATTTCCATAATGGAGAAGGCTGATCGATATGACCTTCAATCCAATCTAAGAACGAATCTTTAGGTATTGGGTGTGCACCCATTGATTGCAAGTGGCTCGTTTGTTGCTGGCAATCAATCAAATGAATATCGACCTCCACACACCAAGCACAGAGAGCGGCTAAAGCTATTTTTGAGGCATCGGTAATATGTCTGAACATGGATTCACCATAAAACATAGTACCAAGATTAATGCCGTACAAGCCACCTACCAGCTTTCCTTCAAACCAAGTTTCTACGCTATGGGCGATACCTTGCAGATGAAGTTCTGCATAGTGTGCAATGATTTCTTCGGTAATCCAAGTGCCATCTTGATCCTTGCGTTGCAATTGTGCACAGGCTGTGATGACCTCCTGAAATGCTGTATCAACTTTGATTTCCCACGCTGGATTTTTTAATACTTGCTTAAGTTTTTTTCGTAGGCTATCACTGATATTGATTTCACGAGTATTTAAAACCATTCTGGGTGAGGTGCACCACCACATCACGGGTTGGCCCTCGCTGTACCAAGGAAAAATACCTTGTCGATATGCAGCTAATAATAGCCGTTCATCCATACTATCGCTCAGAGCAATAAGATCTTCAGGTAATTCTGGATTATCTTGCACAAAGGTTCTTGGCGACGGAAAGAATGGGCTATGGAGCTCAATCCACGGGATTGCCGTCATGATTTAAGTCGTAGCGGGGCGTAAATCAATCAGGTGTGTCTGAAGCGCTTCGGCATGAAGAGCTTGACCGGCACTACGATCTGCAAAGAACTGACGCAGACAAGTTTTGACGGTTAAAAAAGCGAGATCATCCCAAGGGATTTGTGCTTCAGTAAAAAGTGCGACCTCCGTACTTTCAGAGGTGAAAGGACTAAAGTCTGGACTTTTCATCAAAGCAACATAGAACCAATGAATTTGGCCGATATGAGGTACATTCAGAATCGTAAAGAGACCTTTGACTTGAACAGCTGCACCTGTCTCTTCTAATGTTTCTCTGACAGCCCCTTCTGCCGTAGTTTCATGTAGCTCCAAAAATCCGGCGGGTAGTGTCCAGTAATTTTTACGTGGTTCAATTGCGCGGCGACACAGCAGGATTTTATCCTCCCATATCGGGATTGTGCCAACCACATTTTTCGGGTTGAAGTAGTGGATTTCACCACAAGTTTTGCACACATGGCGTTCACGATTATCATCCTCTGGTGTTTTGAGATGAACCTCCTCACCACATTGAGTACAAAATTTCATGGATGCGATCGCTTATTTAACGATGGTTGCAGATTGGATGATAATCGGTTCGACCGGCACATCTGACATACGATTACGCGTTGTCGTTTGCGCGAATTTGATTTCATCAATCACGGCCATACCAGAAATCACTTTACCAAATACGGTATAACCAAAGCCATCACGACTTGGATAATCGAGCATCGCATTATCCTTCACATTCACATAAAACTGTGAGGTTGCAGAGTTGGGGTCATTGGTGCGCGCCATAGCGATTGTATATTTATAATTTTTTAGACCATTTTGCGATTCGATTTCGATTGGTGGGCGTGTTTGCTTCTCTTGCATATCCTTCGTATATCCACCACCTTGAACCATGAAGCCATTAATGACGCGATGAAAGATGGTGCCACTATAAAAGCCATTTTTTACATAAGTTAAAAAATTCTCGACACTCTTTGGTGCTTTCACCTCATCGAGCTCAACCACGAAATCACCTTTCGTGGTTTTAAACAAAACCTGTGGTCCAGCAAAGCACTGCTGCACCCCAAAACTGAGGACTAAGGTTAAGACTATTTTTGGAAGTAGTGGCGACAAAAAGAGTTTTTTCATAGGAGCTATTTTTTGATTAACGTGAATGATTCTATTATTCACTATTTTCAAATCAATTGTCTAATTTAGGCACGAACCAGAGGGATTTCATCCCAACGCGTGGTAAAGCGCTGACTTTTATGGTTGGCTCGCATCCGCCAATTACGTACGTTACCGATGGTTGCACCAGTACTTGCGAGCGTTACGGTATGGGCTCCATAGAGGTGATTAAGATCATCCATGGTTTGCATCACTTGAGCCGATTTTTTTTGATCAATTTTAGTAAAAAGATCTTCTTGTTGTTGTGCGGCAGGATATAGATCTGAAAGAATCACTCCAGCTTTTTTATAGCGCAGACCTGGTTGATAAATACGCTCTAAGCCAAAAAAGGCTGCTTTGATTAAACGACGACTATCGTTGCTGGCAATCGATAAGGGGACCGTCATTTGATTGCGGTATTGCGTTTGATTCTGTGCGAAAGGATTGGTTCTAACAAAGACCGTAACATATTGACAGACGCTATTTTGTGCTCGAAGTTTTTCGGCGGCTCGACAAATATAACTTGCTACAGCCTCTTGTAAATGTTGTAAGTCGGTGACTTCCTGACCAAAACTTTTACTCGAAATAATCTGTTGTTTACTTGGAGTATCTTCAATATCGCTCATCGCCAAGCAGGAGATCCCTTTTAACTCGGCGACTGTTCTTGCCATGACTACCGAGAATCGACGTCGAATCATTTCAGGATTGGCTTGTGCGAGGTCTGCAACGGTGGTGATACCCATTTGCTCTAAACTGAGATTGATGCGTCGTCCCACACCCCATACTTCACCCACGGCAATACGTTGTAACCAATGCAGTTGTTCATGGGGTGGTAGTGCCGACCAAGCGAAGACACCACCAAATTGAGGATTTTTTTTGGCGATATGATTAGCTAGTTTTGCCAGTGTTTTGGATGGACCGATACCCACGCAGGTAGGTAATCCTAAGTATTGATAGATACGCTCTTTGATCGATTTGCCATAACTCATTAATGCCTGATCACTCATCATGTGTGATAAATCTAAAAAGCACTCATCGATTGAGTAAATTTCTTGGTCAGGAGAGAATTCGGCAAGCACATGCATCATGCGGGCACTCATATCACCGTATAAAGTGTAGTTCGAGCTGAGCCACTTTAGACCATGACTCTTGACAAAATGTTTTGCTTTAAAAAACGGCATTCCCATAGGAATACCTAAATCCCTAGCTTCTTGACTACGAGACACAATACAACCATCATTATTCGACAAAATGACGAGTGGTTGCGTGATGAGTTTTGGATTAAAAACGCGCTCACACGAGACATAAAAATTATTACCATCAATAAGTGCGATAGCGCGTTCTGAGGGGAGTGCTAGCATGATGTTTAGGGTTTATGTACGACATGTGAGACGACACCCCACACCTCTAGTTCTTGCCCATCGTGTAGTTCAATTGGTGGGTAGTGAGGGTTTTCTGCTTTGAGCCACGTTCGTCCCCCTGATTTTTGTAGTCGCTTGACCGTGAATTCACCATCGATCACGGCGATAACGACCTGACCAGATTTTGCGTTACGGGAGCGGTCGACAACCAGTAGGTCGCCATCATAAATTCCAGCACCTTGCATTGAATCACCTTGGACCCTTAGGAAAAATGTAGCTTCTGAATGGACGCCGAGGTAGTCGTATAAATCTAGACGTTGATCGATGTAATCAGAAGCAGGCGAAGGAAAGCCTGCTGGCACAGCATCATGAAAAAGAGGGGCTAAAAAGGAGGGGACTCGGTGCATAATTGGCATATACTGTATTTATATACAGTATATGCCAAATTCATGAAAAACGTGTAAAACTTTTTATGCGTGAGCAGTATTACTTAAGTCACTGAATTCGCTAATTTGATCAAAATTCATATAGCGATAAATCTCAGCTGATTTATTGACGAGAACTTCATAACGCTCGAGATATTCAGCAACCGTTGGGATTTTACCCATGAGTGCACATACTGCTGCGAGCTCTGCTGAAGAGAGGTACACACGTGTATCAATACCTAAGCGATTCGGGAAGTTACGAGTTGAGGTAGAGACTGCTGTAGAACCCTTACGGATTTGTGCTTGGTTACCCATACAGAGTGAGCAACCCGGCATTTCCATACGAGCGCCAGTTTTACCAAAACTACTGTAGTAACCTTCTTCCGTCAAAATCATCGCATCCATCTTCGTTGGAGGAGCAATCCATAAACGTGTTGGCAGATCGTCACGACCTTCTAAAATCGTACTTGCGGCACGGAAGTGACCGATATTGGTCATGCAAGAGCCGATAAACACTTCATCAATTTTATCGCCAGCAACTTCAGATAAAAACTTCACATCATCTGGGTCATTCGGGCAAGCAAGGATCGGTTCTTTAATATCAGCAAGATCAATCTCGATGACTGCTGCGTACTCGGCATTTGGATCGGCCTTTAATAGTTGTGGCGCAGCAATCCAGTCTTCCATCGATTTGATACGACGACCAAGAGTGCGTGCATCTTCGTAATCATTTGCGATCATCCACTTCATTAAAGCGATGTTCGAGCGCATGTATTCAATAATCGGTTCTTTGTTGAGATGCACCGTACAACCACCAGCAGAACGTTCAGCAGAGGCATCAGATAATTCAAACGCTTGTTCTACTTTGAGATCTGGCAAACCTTCGATTTCAAGGATGCGACCAGAGAAAATATTTTTCTTACCTTTTTTCTCAACCGTTAATAAACCTTGTCTAATTGCATATAACGGAATTGCATTGACGAGGTCACGTAGAGTCACACCACGTTGCATACTACCTTTGAAGCGTACGAGAACAGACTCAGGCATATCAAGAGGCATCACACCCGTGGCCGCAGCGAAAGCAACGAGACCAGAGCCAGCCGGGAAAGAAATACCGATTGGGAAACGTGTATGGCTATCACCACCAGTACCCACTGTATCGGGCATTAATAAGCGATTGAGCCAGCTATGAATAATACCGTCGCCTGGACGTAACGAAACACCACCACGACTTGTCATAAATGCAGGTAAATCGCGATGCGTTTTGATATCGACTAATTTGGGATAAGCTGCTGTGTGGCAGAAAGATTGCATGACGAGATCTGCGGAGAATCCAAGGCATGCTAAATCTTTTAATTCATCACGCGTCATAGGACCTGTTGTATCTTGAGAGCCTACAGTTGTCATGTGCGGCTCACAGTAAGTTCCTGGACGAACACCCAGACCTTCTTGGAGTCCGACAGCACGACCAACAATTTTTTGTGCCAAAGTAAAGCCAGCGGTATTATCCGCAGCAGGTTGAGGTAAGCGGAATTCAGTAGAGGCTGGCAAGCCAAGTGCTTGACGCGCTTTCATGGTCAGACCACGACCAATAATGAGAGGAATACGACCACCGGCACGCACTTCGTCAAAAATGACATCTGAACGTAATTTGAACTGAGCAATTTCTTTACCATCTTTGAGAGCGCGACCTTCGTAAGGGCGAAGTTCGATAACGTCACCCATTTCCATCTGACTCACATCGAGTTCGATTGGGAGTGCGCCAGCATCTTCCATGGTGTTGAAGAAAATAGGAGCAATTTTGCTACCAATACATACTCCACCAAAGCGCTTGTTCGGTACAAACGGAATATCTTGACCGGTATACCAAAGTACTGAGTTCGTTGCTGATTTACGTGAAGAGCCTGTACCAACCACATCACCCACATAAGCAATTAGATTGCCTTTTTTCTGCAGTTCAGCAATCAACTTGAGTGGTCCACGTTGACCGAGTTCGTCAGGCGTAATATCAGGACGGCCATTTTTTAACATTGCTAATGCATGTAAAGGAATATCAGGACGACTCCACGCATCAGGGGCAGGAGATAAATCGTCGGTATTGGTTTCACCAGAAACTTTAAATACAGTTACTTTTAAGCTTTCTGGAACAGTAGGGCGACTAGTAAACCATTCAGCATCTGCCCAACTTTGCATCACTTCTTTAGCAAAGGTATTGCCTTTATCAGCAAGTTCTTTCACATCGTGGAAAAAGTCGAACATTAAGAGGGTTTTTTTCAGTGCATTTGCTGCAGTTTGGGCACATTGTGCATCGCTTAATAAGTCGATTAAAGGCTTGATGTTGTAGCCGCCAAGCATGGTTCCAAGTAATTCAGTGGCTTGCACGTTGGTTAGGAGGGAGCATTTTTCTTTACCAGAGGCAACCAGAGCCAAAAATTCAGCTTTTACTTTTGCCGCATCATCAACGCCGGCCGGCACGCGATGGGTAATTAATTCTTGAAGAGTAGCTTCTTCACCAGCAGGAGGGTTTTTTAATAGGTCTACTAACTGGCTAGTTTGTGCCTTAGAGAGGGGGAGTGGGGGGATTCCGAGGGCTGCTCGCTCTGCGACATGGGCACGATATGCTTCTAACATCATTTTCTCCTGAAATGTAAAAATTTGAAACGATTTGTCCTTCTATTGTAAGCCTACTTTTCTTGACAATTTAAAGTCATGCACGAATTTCAAAATTCTTCTACTTACCTCGTTTTACCGTCACATTCCTTTGTGATAATAAATTTCACCCTTTTTTTGGAGACTTTCATATGAGTATTCTTGATTTAGTATCTGGTTTTTTATCACAAAATAATGCTGCTGCAGGTCAACAGTCACCGATGGCGCAAGTATTAGCTTCTTTGTTAAATGATCCAACAGGTCAGCAACAGCAACAAGCTGGTAATCAAGCTAGCCCAGCTGCTGGTGGAATCAATATGGCTCAATTAGCTGCTGGTGCAAGTGGTGCGATTGCACTTGTCAATATGTTTAAAACTTCTGGACTTGGTGATCAAGTACAGTCATGGTTATCTACAGGTACTAATCAAGCGGTTCAAGGTGCTGATATTGCAAAAGTATTCGGTCAAGAGCGTATCGCTCAAATTGCTCAAACTTTAGGTGTTGATCATCAGCAAGCTTCTGAGCAATTAGCACAAACATTACCTAACTTTCTAGACAAACTCTCACCAAATGGCGAATTACCACAAGGTGCTGATCAACTCGCTACATTAGCAAAACAGTTTTTAGGTAATACTAAAACCGTTGCTTAATGAACCAGCAGTAGAATAGCTTCAAAACAAAAGGCACCTAGAAGGTGCCTTTTAGTTTGAAAATAAATGATTATTGCGTGATTTGGGCAACCTCTGCACCTGCTGGCACATCGCCAAATGCATTTGCAGTTGGAACTGATTTTTGTACATAAAAATAAATTAATACAAAAAATCCAATAATCGGAATAATTCCTATTAATATCCAATACCAGTTCTTACCAATGTCATGCAATCTTCTTACAGCAACGGCCAAGTAAGGTAATAAAAGAATCAAGGCACCTACTCCTTGTAGCTTATCGGATATGGCGCCTAAGACAAAGTTAACAATAGCTGTGAATAACACAAACCACCAAAACTCAGAACGTGATGCACGTCCTTTGAAATCGGCAAACTTATTTAAACAGGTTTTTACTGATTCTTGAAATTGCATAGCTTCCCCTTAGTTAGTAAATATAATTGCTAGTTGTAATGTACTATAAGAGAATGTTGGTTGTATTTCAATACTGGGGATTACCTATGACAATTGCTTTATGGTGTGTTTTTATTGCTGGTGTATTACCTTATATATGCGCTGGTATGGCGAAGTGGGGGTTTCAGAACTTTGATAATCATAATCCACGCCAGTGGTTAGCTTCGCAGACTGGATTTCGGGCACGTGCGAATGCAGCGCAACATAATAGTTTTGAAGCATTTCCATTTTTTGCTGTTGCGGTGATTGTGGCATCGATTATCGGCGTCGATTTAGGAATTATTGATGTTATCGCCATTATTTTTATTGTTGCCCGAATTGGTTTTATTGCCTGTTATTTAACGGATAAAGCGACTTTAAGAACTGTTTTCTGGACGGTAGGTATTTTCTCCATCTTTGCGCTCTTTATATTGGCGGGTATTACAACATTTGACTAAATCTTGATAGGATCCGTCGATTATGTATTGTCAACAATGTGGGAAACTCAATCAAGACACGGCAAAGTTTTGTAGCCAGTGTGGAAATGCACTAGCACAAACACTGCCATTGATTGATTCGGTTGCAGAGCAAATGGATTCAGCGCCAATGAGCTCGCATCGCAATCATGTTCCGATCCCCCCAGGAGTAGAAGGATGGTCATGGGGGGCGTTTATCTTTGGTTGGTTTTGGGCGGTCTGCAATAAGACCTGGATTGGTTTACTTGCTTTACTGCCTGGCGTAGGCTTTGTAATGCACATTATTCTTGGCTTTAAAGGTCGTGAATGGGCATGGCAAAATGATCATTGGGATAGCGTAGAGCATTTTCAGAAGGTGCAACGACGTTGGTCGCAATGGGCTGTTGGTATCGTACTTGCCATGATTGGCTTATGTGTGCTGATGATGATTTTGATGTCAAGTTCATCCGCTTATTTACTAAACTCAACAAATACCGTGCGTCTTTAAAGTAAAAATCCCCAAAAGTTAGACATTTCGTCCAACTTTTGGGGGTCAGTTCAGAATCAGGGATTTTTATCCTTAAAAATTAACCTTATCTGATCCTTTAAGTTGCAACATTTGACGTGCTTCATCAGGAGTTGCAGGCTCTAAATTGAGAGCTTTTAAGATACTTACAATCCGAGTGACTTGATCAGCATTCGTTTTCGATAGAGTTCCTGGACCATCCCAGAGTGAGTCTTCTAATCCAACGCGAGCATTTGATCCCATTGCGGCCGACATGGCAGCAATTGGCATTTGATTTTTACCAGCGCCTAAAACAGACCAGTAATAATCATCACCAAATAAACGATCGGCCGTACGTTTCATCATCAACACATCTTCTGGGTGAGGACCAATACCACCGAGTAGGCCAAAAACTGATTGAATGAATAGTGGGCCTTTTAGTAATCCACGATCCACGAAATGAGCTGCTACATAAAGGTGAGCGATGTCATAGCATTCGATTTCGAAGCGCGTATTATTTTCTGCACAAGACTCTAGAATAAAACGGATATCACCAAATGTATTTTTAAAGATACGATCTTCAGAGCCTGCTAAATAGG
>Ga0114960_10001007_pt1 | contig 23200 bp, 23 predicted proteins | sample C_130625_MF_Meta_FD_92637 | JGI IMG/M metagenome (GOLD analysis project Ga0114960, IMG submission 92637) | Freshwater microbial communities from Lake Croche, Canada to study carbon cycling - C_130625_MF_MetaG | ecosystem: Environmental > Aquatic > Freshwater > Lake | place: Lake Croche, Canada... | reverse complement strand
GCCAAGTCACCTTGACTCGCCCCAAATCATCAAGCACGGCAGCGGCAACACGCACCGCTTCGGGATCGGTTGCGATGCCATCCGCTCCCGCCCGCATGGCACGAGCAAGTCGCTTACTTGTCGAAGGCGTGCACGACGCTGAATTAGTCGAGAAAGTCTGGGGAGACGATCTTCGCGTCGAAGGTGTTGTCGTTGAACTTCTCGATGGCGCTGACAACCTGCACGAAATTGTTCGGTCATTCGGTCCGCGAAGTGGTCGTCGTCTTGGCGTACTTCTTGATCACCTCGTTGACGATTCAAAGGAATCACGAATCGCCGAGGGAATCGACCACCCCGACGTTCTTGTCACTGGTCACCCTTACGTCGACATTTGGGCTGCGGTGAAACCTTCGGTCGTTGGTATCGCTGCATGGCCAGACATCCCAAAGGGCCAGCCATGGAAAGAGGGCATCTGCTCAGCACTTGGTGTCGACGACCCTCGGCTGTTCTGGAAGAAGATTCTCAATTCCGTGTCGTCGTATGCCGACCTTCAACCTCCGCTCGTCGGAGCGGTTGAGCAACTCATCGACTTCGTGACCGAACCTTCCTAGGCAACTCCCACTGAGCGCCAAACGGGTCTCCCAGCACGGGTAGCGTGCGTCCATGACCGACTCCGCCGTGAACTACGAACTCCAAGACCGCGTCGCCATCATCACGATTGACGACGGCAAAGCCAATGCCATTAGCCACGACATCGCTGCCGGTGTTCACGATGCGCTTGAACAGGCAAAGTCAGAGGCTGGCGCCGTTGTTCTGACTGGACGTCCCGGCCGCTTCTCCGCCGGTTTCGATCTTTCCGTCATGACCTCAAGCCCCGAGGCGGCGCGCAATCTGCTCAAGGCTGGCGCCGACATCGCCATCGAAATCCACGAGTTCCCGATGCCAGTCATCATCGCCTCGACCGGCCATGCACTCGCGATGGGCGCAATCCTCCTTATGGCTGCCGATGTCCGCATCGGCGCCGAGGGCAACTTCAAAATCGGTCTCAACGAGGTTGCGATTGGAATGCCTGTTCCCAAGTTCGCCGTTGAACTCGCACGCACGTCGCTCTCAAACGCTGCGTTCACTGCAGCGGTCAATCTCGCAACGGTGTACGACCCTGCTGGTGCGGTCGTTGCTGGCTACCTCGATCAGGTTGTTGCCGACGACGCAGTACTCCCAACGGCTCTCGCTCATGCTGCCGAACTTGCTGAACGACTCGATGCTGATGCGTTTGCACTCACCCGCCAGAACTGTCGCGGCGCATCGCTCGACCTCATTCGCAGCGGACTCGCTACCGACATTGCGACCTTCGTCGTGAAAGTGCCCGAGGCCTGATCTCCTGATTCAGGAGACCTTTTTCGGTGCCGACTGTTTGACGCTTTCGGCGCGGCCGGGTCCAATGATTCGGTAGACGGTGAAGAAAATAACTGCGCCGACCGTGGCAATCACGCCCCAGCGCAGCAATGGGTTCTGATTATCGGAGCCGGCCGTAAGAAGGTGGATCGTTGCCATCGCATAGAGCGGGTAACTGGCGAGATGCACGCCACGCCAAAACTTCTGCGGCAATCGATTTTTGATGAGCGATGTGAGTTCCACCGCAAGCAAGAAGTAAAACGCGACGATCCCCCACGCCATCGGTCCCGGTTTCCATGTTGAGGTAAACGGAACGAATGCTTGCGTGAGCTTGTAGCCATATTCGGATTTCATCCACGGGTCGAATGACAGCGTCACAAAGTGGACGATCGTGAAGATCACTGCGAGTCCGCCAAGAAAGCGATGCACGTCGAGCAACCACGGCGCAGGTGAACGACGACCAAGCGCTCTTGTTGAAAGTGCCAGCCCCCACAAAACAGCGAGAGCAAGAAGTGCCCAAGCGACAACCCCCGTGGAACGCGAGACGTACCACCAGACTTTCGTGGCACCGAAAATGAATTGGGTCATGTCAGTACTGCCGCTGTTTCATCATTGAAGCGTAGGCCCCTCGATGAGAAATGTTTCGAACTGCCCTACAGGGAGAGCATCGCCGTCGTCGTTCACAAGCAATGCAGAGAGCCCTGCATTCTCGATAAGCGCAGCACCGTCTTTCGCTCCGGCAATCAGCGCAGCCTTTGCGTGGACCTCGCCCCAAGCTGCGTGTGCCGCAATCACCGTGACCGAAGCGAGACCGCTTTGCGACGGTCGTGACGTTTCGGGATCGAGGAGGTGATGAGCTTCGCCGCTCGATGTCGACCATTTGCGACGCAGTCTCGAACTTGTCGTGACCGCTCCATCGCCAAGACCCAGGACTGCGAGATCTTCACCAGGATGAAAAGGGTCATCGATGACAATGGGCCACCCTCCGCCTTCGGCAGTAGCGCCGCCCACCCGCACATCGCCGCCAAAGTCGAGGCAAGCTCCGCTCACGCCGTCTTCCATGACCTGTGTGAACAGGCAGTCGGCTGCATATCCCTTGCCGATACCGCCGAGATCGAAATGCAGTCCGGGCGGCGTTTGAATCAAAAACGTACGAGAGTCGAGTTCGACGCTGTTGAGTCCACCCGGCACTGACGTTGGCTCGATCGCCACGACCGGAGCGCGCGCGGCAAGGTCGTCGAATGTCTTGTCGTAGCCAGCGCTGCGCAGCGCATCAAGCAACGTGGGATCGAAACGGCCGCCAGTCGCACGCCATGCATCGACTGCAAGCGAGATAACAGCGAACGTTTCGGGGCTGACGAATACAGGTGCACCTGCGTGATTGTTGAGTTGCGACAATTCGCTATCGGCAATGAACCGAGACCACCGCTGCTCAAGTTCCGCCATCTTTTCGACGACGCGATCAAGGATTGGTTCCGCTCGATCGTTCTCAACGACAAGGCGAACGACACAGTCGCTACCCATTGCACGAAATGCTCGAGAGTTTTCCTGCATCTCGCCCCTGGTGTCGATCAGGATGCGCGTGTGCGAGGCGCAGTGGTGGTCACAACCGGAGCTGGCGGTGCGGTGACGGGAGCCGAAGTGGCAGGAGGTGACGTAACCGGCGCCGAGGGCGCTGACGGCGCAGGCGCAGCGGAAGCCGATGCGCTCTTCGATCCAGATGACGCCGGGGCGACTCCCGAAGAAGCAGTTGAAGCGGCGGCGCCTGGTGCGGTGCCAACGGCTTTCGTAGCACCTGGCGATGCAGCGGCAGGCGCTGCACCCGCAACCGGCACTGCAGCGGGATCGACTGCGGCTCCCGCAACCGTCGAGGTCGGGTCGCCGACAATACCGGCAGCACCGGCGACGTTGAGTTCAACGGTCGGTGGCGTTGACGATCCGGTTTGCTGACCGCTCAATGCAAGTGCAGCGACGATGGCGGTGGTGGCTGCGAGACTGAGCCCTGCAGTAAGGGCACGTGATGCCGGAGCGTTCGTGCCCTTTTTCTTTGTATGCGGCTTTGGAGCCGAAGGCATTTGTGCGGGGATGTGATCAGTCATCATCATCACCCTCCTGTTCATGTTCGCTCTCTTGCTGGGAGCGCGAGGTCGTGGGTGGACTCGTGGTCACCGGCGCAGAGGTGGTCGGCGGAGTAGTGACCTCAGATGTGGGCGAAGAGGTCGTCGAGGGCGAACCGCCCGGGGTCGATGCGCCCGACGAAGGTCTGCTCGGCACGCCCGCAACATTGAGTGAGGACGCACCGTTCGGCCCCGCCGACGGCACAGTCACTGTTGCACCGGAACCCGGTGATGAGTTCGCCGCACCGGATGGTGCCGACGGTGTCGCGGCGCCGGATGGGTCGACCGTTCCGGCACCCGAGATCGCCGAGGCGGTCTGGGCAGCGTTCGGCGTTGCCAGTTGTGACACGTTGGCAGCGGTGAGGTTGCCCACCGGCTTTGCGGCACCAACATTCAGAATTCCGACATTGGCGGCAACAGCTCCGCCAACGGCAGTCACGAAGATGGCAGTGGCCCCTGCGAATGTGAGTGCAAGATGTCTGTTCATGGCGCTCACCGTAGAGACCGCTCCCCCAAGGCAACCCTCGCGAATGGTTAAGAACTGGCAAAGTTCAGCCGCCAAAGGTCCAAAACCTGCATCTTTGTCGTGAGTGCGCGTGTTCTCACCGCAAACCCGTGCCACCCTTGGACCCGTGAACGTGCTTCTTGTAGAGGATGATGACGCCATCGCCGAGCCACTCGTGAAGGGTCTTGAGCGTCAGGGCTACACCGTGCATCGCGAAGCAACCGGAATCGGTGCCGTCGACGCCTTCCGTTCGAGTGCACACGTCGACATCATCCTCCTTGACCTCGGACTCCCCGACATCGACGGTTACGAAGTGTGCCGACGGGTTCGTTCCGATTCGCTCGTTCCAATCATCATCCTCACAGCACGCGGCGATGAGATCGATCGGGTCCTGGGGCTTGAGCTGGGAGCCGACGACTACGTCGTCAAACCATTTGGATTTCGCGAGCTCATCGCCCGTATCAACGCTGTCACCCGGCGCAGCCAAGTAACCGGATCCCCAACCGATGACATCACGCATCTCACTGGTGCTGTCATCATCGACAATCGCACACGTCGTGTCACCGTTGCAGGCGAAGAAATCCAACTCACGCGCAAAGAGTTCGATCTTCTTGCACTCTTGGCAGCCGATCCTGGTGCAACCCAAACTCGCGAAACAATCCTCGAACAGGTATGGGACGCACATTGGTACGGGCCAACCAAGACGCTCGATGTCCACATCGCGTCCCTACGCAAGAAGCTTGGCGATCCGACCATCATTGAAACAGTTCGTGGTGTCGGTTTCCGCCTTCGTGCTTCGCTTGAGAGCGACAAGAACTCGTGACTCGGCGCCTCCTTGCCACCTATCTCCTTCTCACACTCGTTGTGCTCATTGCCCTCGAGCTTCCGCTCGCGCTTGGTTACCGCGACCACCAAATGGATCAGTTGAAATCAGGAATTGAGCGCGACGCGTTCGTTCTTTCTTCCTACGTCTCCGATTCACTCAACGGCGGGACCCCAGTCGACCTGGCAACTGTGGCAACGAATTACACCGCTGCTACCGATGGGCGGATCGTGATCGTAAACGCCTCAGGTGATGTGCTGGCCGACAGCGAACCTGCGACAGCAGGTCAGCGAAACTTTCTTTCACGTCCCGAAATCTCTGAAGCGTTGAATCGCCAAATCGCTACGGGAACTCGCTATTCAACGACTCTCGGCACCGGCCTGCTCTACGTAGCTGTTCCCATCTCGGTAGGCGACAAAGTTCTCGGCGCCATCCGAGTGAGTTATTCCACCGATCAGGTCAATGCCAAAGTCCGCCGTTATTGGCTCGTGCTCCTTGGTGCCGGACTCATCACGCTCCTTCTCGCTGCCGCACTCGGCGTGCTTCTTGCTCGCTGGGTGACGCGACCAATCGCCGACCTTCGCGATGCGGCCACAAAAATTGGCGATGGCGATCTCGCCGCAAGAGCCGATGTCGACCGCGGACCACCAGAAATTCAAGATCTTGCCGCTGCATTCAATTCGACCGCCGTTCGCCTTGAGGAACTTGTCACTGCTCAGGAACAGTTTGTTGCCGATGCATCGCATCAATTACGCACTCCCCTGACGGCATTACGTCTTCGACTTGAGATGCTTGAACTTGATTCCGATGACGCCGCGAATGACGACATCGAAGGCGCCCGCAACGAAGTCCAACGTATGTCGCGAATGGTCGATGGCCTTCTTGCCCTCGCACGCGCCGAACGAACGCAAGGCGCCCGACCAGGTCGCCTCGAACTCGACGCGGCGCTACGTGAGCGCGCTGCAGCATGGCAACCGCTCGCCAGCGAACGAGCCGTGCGAATCATCGCCGAAGAATGCAGCCTCAAGGCGCGTTGTTCCGCCGACATGCTCAGCCAAGTTCTTGACAATCTCATTGCAAATGCACTCGAGGTTTCGCCTGAAGGTTCGACGATCACGTTGACCGCCGCCACCGAAGACTCACGGTCTGGCTCCATCGTCGCGGTCCACGTCGTCGATGAAGGCCCGGGCCTGAGCGACGAACAACGAGAACGGGCGTTTGATCGCTTCTGGCGGGCTACCAATGAACGCGGCGTGCTCGGAGGAACCGGTCTCGGACTTGCCATTGTTCAGAAACTGGTGGAATCAGAAGGCGGGCGGGCAGAACTTCGAGCTGCCTCCGGAGGCGGCCTCGACGCTGTTCTCCTTCTCGGCAACTAAACGCTCACCGACGAAGGCGATAGCGCTCACACTCGTTTCGCGTGCGAGCATGGCGACAAGGTCTCAAACTCCCCTTGGAGGGATACCCATGATCAACACCATCGTCGTACCGCTTGATGAATCTGATCTTTCCCATGCGGCGTTACCAATTGCCAATGAGCTCGCCGCAGCACTCGATTCCACCGTGATGCTCCTTGCATCGGGCTGGGGAAGCACCGTAGAAGAACTGCAGTCGTACCTCAACGACAAAGCAGCATCACTTTCGGTTCCGTTCGATACATCAGTTGTTCCCGACACCTTTCCGGCCACTGCTATCGCAGCTGCAGTGAACGGCACCGAAGACGCCATCGTCATGGCCACTCACGGTCGCACCGGATTCGGCAAGGCACTCCTTGGCTCGGTTGCGGAGGATGTCCTCAAGCGCTCCGACCATCCCGTTCTTCTCGTCGGTCCTGGCGCCAAAACATTCACAACGTTTAACAACACGACGATGGTCGTCACCACCGACGGTTCACCGATTTCTGCGATGATCTTGCCGCGTGCATCGCGATGGGCGAAAGCATTGTCGATGTCGATTGTTGTGCTTTCCGCAACTGCCGCCGGCGGATCACCACTTGGTTGCGCAGAGCCGGATGCACTCGCAAATGCCGTCGAATCGGCTGTTTCGTTCTTCACTCGCGAAGGCATTGACGCTCGCGCCGAATCGGTTATCGGCACTGACGCTGCTGATGCCGTGGCCGAATGGGCCAACGCGAACAACGCTGCGATGGTCGCAATGGCGACTCACGGTCGAGGCGGCCTCGCTCGCACCGCACTTGGAAGCACCACAATGCGCACCGTGCACAATTGTCATTGCCCCGTGCTCGTGCAAAAACCAATCGGCTAAGCCACGAACTCTTTCCCAAAGGTTCACATTCCGCTCACCGGGTTCACCTCGGGTTTGCTTGTCTGCCCACAACACTTTTCACACCAAATGTGTTGAGGGGATGCATCCCCGGAGGAGACGTCGTGAACCCACCTATTGCACGTAGCCTCACTCTCGTGAACGAAACAGATCTCGAACTTGCGACCATCCACCCTGACCGACACCTCAGCTTTGAGGGTGCGTTTAATTTTCGTGATCTCGGCGGCTACACAACCGTCGACGGACGAATAGTGAAATGGCGCAAGCTCTTTCGAGCCGACGCGGTTCATCGACTCCCCGACGCAGAGTTAGATCAACTCGCCGAAATAGGTCTGCGCACTGTGATCGATCTGCGTACCGGCTCCGAAGTTGATGAAGGTCACCTTCACGATCCACAACGCGGAATCACCCATGTCCATCTCGATGTTCTCGGACAGGTATGGAAGCCGTTGGATCTCGACGAGAACGCTGATGCGCGAGTTGTGCTCAGCGATCTCTACGTGCACATGCTCGACATCGGAGCACCAGCGCTTTCAGAGGCCTTCCGCACGCTGGCCAATTCCGACAATCTCCCAGCGGTTTTCCATTGCGCTGCAGGCAAAGACCGCACTGGCGTTCTCGCAGCAATGGTCCTCTCAACAATCGGCGTCGCCGACCACGTGATTGTCGCCGATTACGCGATCTCGGGAACCAACATGAACGAGCTCATCGAACGGCTCAAGCGCGACCGCCCCGAGGCACTCACCGCAATGAATGATCAGCCGTCGGCGTATCTCGCGGCACCACCCGAGGCCATGGCTCGACTGCTTGCACATGTGAACGCTGAATACGGGTCAATGACTGGCTATGTCAACAGCATCGGCATCGACACCGACATCATTGATGCGCTTGCGTCAAGCCTTCTCGACTGACGCTGTCCAAAGGTCCGCTGTCAGCGGCGCTTACGGCTGACGACCAGAACCGCAATCAGAGCGGCAACCGCTGCCACGATTGCGATCGCCATTTTGGATCGGCCATTGTCGGCGTGCACTACTGGCGCTTTGCTCCAGTTCGCAACATCTGAAGGTGCGCGCGGTGCAGTGTCAATAAAGATTTCCTCGCCGGCAGCATCGACGACGACTTCGTCGAGTTCGGCGCGGACTTCGACGAGTGCATCACGAGTTGAAACGATGACGTCGTCACCCGTCGGAGTAATGGAGATGTCGGCGTCGGCAGTGTGGACGATTGTTTCGCCACCCGAAGTGACCTCAATGTCGATGCCTTCGGGGAGAATCGTTACCTCGGACATCGCGTCGAGGAACGCATCGACTGGCGCTGGTCGGTCAGCGGCTGGTGCCGGGCGGTTGCGAGTCTTCTGCGGGTCATACGCCATTGGTGCCTCCGGAAGTTTCGATGGGTGCAGAATCCGCAGGAGCGGAAACCGACACACCAGACCGTGCCATCTCTGGGACCACCGCATCAAGCAGAGTGTCGAATTCCTGCGCAGCGTCGCTTGCACCCTGACGAGTACCGAGCCCGTGGATGGGTAGCGACTGTGCCGAGGCTTCGGCCACAGCGGCGCGCATATGAACCGGAGCGAAGACCTGATCGCCGTATTGCTCAAGCAACATCGTGTGCCAGTAGTGGGCATCGCGGGTGCGACCAAGACGGTTGACGGCAACGCCCGCGACCACGGGCCGGCCGCCGCGGCGTGCGGCAATGCGCGAGATGGTGAGTTGCACGTTGGCGACACCATCTGATGCCCACGCGCCTGGTTCGGTCACGATGAGCGCTCGGTCTGCAGCGAAAAGTCCGTTGATGGTGAGGAGCCCGAGCGAAGGTGGGCAGTCGATCACGACGAGGTCGTAGTCGTTGCCTTCAAGCGCGAGTTGCAGACGATCTTGCGCGCCAACCGGATCGTTTGCGAGTTGCGGCTCACGAGAGGAAAGTGCTGGCGTACTGGCGAGCACATCAGGAGCACGACCGCCTTCGAGGACCCAGGCCGTGGGCACCGCCAGCGAACCGGCAGAACCTGGGCGATCAGCTTCAAGAGCAACGTCGACGGTGGTGGCTGCATCCCAGATTCCGAGGCCAGCGGTGGCATTGGCCTGCGGGTCGAGGTCGACCACAAGCACTTTTTTGCCACGGTTGGCGGCAGCAGAAGCAAGGCCCAAGGTGACTGTGGTCTTTCCCACACCACCCTTTTGGTTCACGACGGCGACGATTGGCATGGACCAACGCTACGCGGCACTCATCCCGATTCGGGCGATACCGGAGACAAAAAGGCTGGTTGCGACGGAATAACAACGGACGAATCGGTGCTGAGAGGGTGCATGACCATCACCGAAGGCCAAACCGTCCCCGAGTTCTCACTCCCCGATCAGGACGGCACCACCGTCACCTCGGCACAACTCCGTGGAGCGTGGGCCGTCGTCTACTTCTACCCAAAGGACGACACCCCCGGGTGCACGGCTGAGTCGTGTTCGTTTCGCGACAACTTCGAAGCCTTCACCGATGCCGGAGCAAAGGTGATCGGCATCAGTTCAGATTCGGTGGAGTCACATAAAGCATTCGCACAGAAACACAATCTGCCGTTCACGCTCTTGGCCGATACCGACAGCGCCGTACGCAAGCAGTTCGGTGTGAGCAAGACGCTTGGCTTGTTGCCCGGACGCGTCACCTACGTGATCGACCCCAATGGGATCGTGCGCAAAGTGTTCTCTTCGCAGTTCAAACCAAAGAAGCACATCGATGAAGCGCTTACGGTGATCGGAAAGTCGTAAGTCGCGACGAACCTGAGAGCAGAGGCCTACGACGTTGAATAGCGCGTCGGATCGGCCACGCCGGCATCGGCAAAGCCCCGAGCGCGAAGCAAACACGCGTCACAGTGACCACAGGCCCCACCGTCGGGCCCAGGGTCGTAACACGACATCGTGGCGCCATAGTCGACGCCCAATTCGATTCCCCGTTGGATGATCTGCGCCTTGGTGAGGTCAATCAACGGCGTACGGATGCGCAAGCGGCCGCCCTCGACCCCTGCTCGGGTTGCGAGGTTGGCCATCGCTTCGAAGGCAGCAATGAATTCCGGTCGGCAATCGGGATAGCCCGAGTAGTCAACCGCGTTCACACCGATGAAGACATCGTGCGCTCCGCGAGTTTCGGCAACCGCAGTCGCGAAACTGAGAAAGATCGTGTTGCGAGCGGGAACGTACGTGACTGGAACTGAATCGGCCGTCAATTCCTCGACGGATTCGTGCTTCGGCACTTCGATTGACGAATCGACGAGTGCAGAGCCACCGAAGGCGGCGAGATCGATGTCGGCGATGAGATGTTCGACGCCTGCAGCACTCGCAGCGGCCGCCGCACACGCGAGTTCGTCGGTATGTCGCTGTCCGTATCGAAAGCTGAGTGCGATCGGCGTGAACCCCTCGTCTCTCGCGATCGCCAAACAGGTGGTGGAATCAAGGCCGCCTGAAAGCAACACGATGGCGATCGGTTGATTCACAGAACGCCGTCCCACACCAAACGTTCCGCAGACATTGGGTCCGACAGCAACTCTCGTTCGACATCAAAACGTTGCGTTGGTCGTGTCTGTGCATTCCACGCTGGCCAACCAGGATCACCATCTCGAACGAACGACAGCCACGCGTCCTGCATCGCAGTGGAGAGTGCTCGGAGATCATCACCAACCGGACCCCCAAGGAAAAGTTCTGCTCCTTGATTGCCAAGCACGCCGAAGACAAACGGGATCTCCAGCGCGTGACAGGACCTCACTACTCCTCCGAAGGCGGGAGTGGCCCACGTGAAGAGGTACTGCCACGTTGGCGTCGATGCATTCGCTCGCGCCTCGACAAGGCGAATCGCAGGAATGCGGAACGTCGCATCGGTAAGGACTGCGTTCCAGAGGTCATCGGGCGATGCATCGGGTCGATCTGCTGCATACGCGTCTCGCACCGGATGTCCCGAACCGAAAATGCGTTCCAACCGTCCAAGCAATTTGGGGTCATCAAGACCGCCGGGACTCATGAGCGCAAAAAGATTCCACTCGTCGAGATTCGTTCCAGTCATGAACGGAACGTCCGCGGCATCGCCATTGGCAACAGCCACGAGCGGATTCGTTGGCAAATACTGGCCGTCGACGACGGGCTGAAAGGCCATTGCCAATGCAATGCCCGTCGGACCACCAAGACCTGAGGGATCGTCATACAACTTTGCTTCAACCTTCGTCGCGGCAACTGCGATGTCGTCGGCCGACGCACGCAACAACCCATCGAGATCAGAAACGCCGAGTTTTTCCATGAACTGTTCGGTCATGGCAGAACCCATCGCTGGGGTAAATGTGTTGTGCGCGGCACCACTTTGCGCGATCGCTTTGTGAAACAACCCACGCGCCGCAGGAACGGCGAGAAGCGTCGAGATGCTCATCGCACCAGCGGACTCTCCGAAGATCGTCACATTGTTGGGATCGCCACCAAACGTGGCGATGTTGTCACGCACCCACGCAAGTGCTGCGGCCTGATCAAGCAAGCCGTTGACACCACTTGAGCGATAGCGGTCGTCAAGGTCGCCCAGCCAGAGGAACCCAAGCGCTCCGAGTCGATAGTTCAACGTGACAACAACAACGTCGCCACGTGTTGCCAAGGTTGTTCCGTCGTACCAAGGAGTCGAGGAGGAACCATTAATGAAACCGCCACCATGAATCCACACCATGACTGGTCGTGACGCGTCATCACACCGGGGTGTGAAGACGTTGAGGAACAAACAGTCTTCGCTCGACGAATCTGCTGCATCGCCAAGGAATGCAGTGATGCCACCAGACTCCTGCACTGACATCGCTCCAAACGTTGTCGCATCGCGAATGCCGTCCCACGACTCAGGAGGCGCAGGAGCAAGAAAGCGGCGCTCACCAATCGGCGGCGCCGCATAGGGAATCCCCCGAAACTGAACGATGCCGTCCTTCTCTATGCCCTGAAGGCCGCCTTGGGCGATGGTGACTGTCGTGGAACTCATGGGTACTCCCCCGGCCGAGCGAACGGCGCAACGCTACCGGCAGCACCAGTTCCGCGGTCCTCGCCCGGTGGGGGAAACCCGGGGGCCGACCCCTAACGTTGAACCTCGTGACACCGCTACGCCGAGCCCTTCGATTCCTCCTGCCCCTCAGCCTTCTCGCCGCCTTCGTTGCGGTTCTGCGAAGTGGACGGAAACAGCGCGATTCCAATGGGCCAGTGCGGAACGGACGCAGAAGCGCTCGCAATCTGCGCCTTGCAGTACTCGGAGCGAAGACCGGTGGGGCCTATGCGCGGCATCGTGCCCGTCGGGTTTTTGCCGACGCCGGAAAGCGTCGTGAACTCGATCTGGCCTTTGAGATGCAAACCACGCAACAGGTCACAGAGGCACTCGGGCAGATGAAGGGTGCCCTCATGAAGGTTGGCCAGATGGCCAGCTACATCGACCAAGGCCTTCCCGAACATGTTCGCGGCGCGCTCGCCGACCTCCAACAGAACGCACCACCCATGAGTGCGGAACTCGCGGCAGAAGTGATCCGTGAAGAATTCGGTAAACATCCGAATGATCTTTTCGAAACTTGGGATCCGACCCCGATTGCATCTGCATCAATTGGTCAAGTGCACCGCGCACTCACTCGAGAAGGCAAAGCAGTCGCAGTGAAGGTGCAGTACCCAGGCGTCGCAGAAGCAGTTGCATCCGACCTCAACAATGCAGGTTTCATCTTCGCTGGTCTCGGCGTTCTGTTCCCCGGGCTCGACCACAAAGCGCTCGTCGCTGAACTACGAGAGCGCGTTGTTGAAGAACTTGATTATGAAATTGAAGCGGCCAATCAACGCGCATTTGCCCGCTATTACGAAGATCATCCAACAATTCATATTCCGCATGTTCTCGATGAGTACTCGAGTCGGCGCGTTCTCACGACGGAACTTTCTGACGGAGTCCGGTGGGATGAACTCCTGACCTGGAGTCAGGACGAGAAGGATCTCGCAGCCGAAACGCTCTATCGCTTCGCGTTTGGAGGCTTGTATCGACTCGCCGCGTTCAACGGCGATCCTCATCCCGGCAACTACCTCTTCCACCCCGGCGGTCGAGTGACGTTCCTCGACTTCGGACTTGTGAAGTACTTCACTGCTGCGGAACTCGATGAGTTCGGCGAAATGATCCAGCACATGGTGATCGACCATGACGCCGCTGCGTTTCGCGCGACCGTCGAGCGTCTCGGCCTTCTTCCCGCAGGCCTTGACGTCACCGACGCCGACGTCATCGACTACCTCGGACACTTCTACGAGTTCGTTGCCGTCGAAGGCGACTTCACCATCACTCCCGAGTACGCGTCAGAAACCGTGCGTCGATTCTTCGACACCAGTGGCCCCTACGCCGTCATGCAGAAGGCCGCCAATCTTCCAGGAAGTTTCGTCATCATCCAGCGCATCAGTCTGGGGCTCTACGCGATCCTCGGAGAACTCCATGCCACTGGCGATTGGCGGAAGATCGCCGAGGAACTCTGGCCCTTTGTGGACGGCCCTCCGTCGACCCCCATGGCCCACAAGATCGAAGAATGGCGGTGCCTTCGCCACCCCGATGCCAAGGGTGAGATGCTGTCTCGGTGACAACTGCCGACGAAGGGTCCCTCACCAGCGCACACGATCGCTGGGTCGACCGAGATGCTGCCGTCGTATGGCACGGCTTCACCCAAATGTCGACCTACGCGCAGAATCGGCCGATCATCGTCGACTACGCCGAAGGGCGTGAGCTCATTGATGTCGACGGCACTCGCTATCTCGATGCGATCTCTTCGCTGTGGGTGACGACGCTCGGTCATCGAGTCCCCGAACTCGATGCTGCAGCACGCGAACAACTCGATCGGGTCGCTCACACGACCATGCTCGGCAACGGAAACCGCATCACGATTGAACTCGCGGAAGCGCTTGCGCCTCGGGTGCCCGTAAGCGAGCCGCACTTCCTCTTCGCCTCTGATGGTGCAGCGGCAGTTGAGCAAGCAATCAAGATCGCATTTCAGTTCTGGACCAATCAAGGAATCAACGGCCGCACCCGTTACCTCACCCTCGGTGGCGCCTATCACGGTGACACCATCGGCGCGATCTCTATTGGTGCTGGCGGATTTGGGACCGACGTCTTCAACCCACTTCGCTTCGACGTATTGCGCGCTCCTGGCTATGACGATCAAGGTTGGGCCGACACTGCAGTGGCCATGATCAGCGCCCACGCTCACGAACTTGCTGCAGTCGTGATCGAACCACTCGTACAGGGTGCGGTTGGAATGTGGGTGACCGATCCCGAATCGGTCGAACGAGTAGCCGATGCCTGCCGAGAGCACGACGTGCTGCTCATCGCAGACGAAGTTGCGACCGGGTTCGGACGCACCGGGACGCTGTTCGCGACTGAACAATGTCGCGTTCGTCCCGACATCATGTGCATCGGCAAAGGCCTGACCGGCGGTTATTTGGCCATGGCAGCAACCGTCGCGTCTCGGCGCGTGTACGACGCGTTCCTTGGACCAGACCTCAGCGAGATGACCCTCTATCACGGCCACTCATTCTCGGGAAACGCACTGGCGGCCGCAGTCGCACTTCGTCACCTTCAATTATTTGAAGAGCTTGACGTACTTGCCAACGTCCGCGAACGAGCTGCCCAACTTCGCGATCGGCTTGAAGTACTCGCGAATGGAAACCCCGCCATCAAAGAAATTCGCCAGCGTGGACTCATGGTCGGTGTGGAACTCGCGCCACCTGAAGACGATCTTCGCTGGGGCCGCCGGGTTTGCGCCGCATCGGTAGATCGCGGCGTGCTGTTACGACCTCTCGGCGACGTCGTCGTCCTCATGCCAATCCTCACAACCACCGCCGATGAAATCGATCGCATCGTCGATGTGCTGGATGCAGCAATCAATGAGGTTTGCGCTCAGTGAGCGATAGCCATTCCGCCGATTGGTCAGAGTGGTTCGATTCACAAGAGACCGAAATTCGAAACAGCGGTCGATGGCGCGCACCGAGGTCTTTCGACGCTCATGGAGCAGTCGGCGAACTCGCGGGACGCTCAGTCGTCTCGTTCGCCTCGAATGATTACCTCGGACTCACTGCACATCCAGCCGTCAAGGCTGCAGCGGTTGAGGCAACTCAGCGTTGGGGCGCAGGATCAGGCGCATCGCGACTTGTTGTCGGATCACGACCGATCCATCACGAACTTGAAGATGCAATTGCGCAATGGCGCAGAACCGACGCCGCCGTCCTATTCCCAACTGGATTCGCCGCCAACCTTGGCTTGCTCGCGACGCTTGGCGGCCCAGGAGTCGTGATTCATTCCGATGAACTCAACCATGCGTCGATCATCGATGGTTGTCGAATGGCCCGCGCCAACGGCGCTGCAGTGCACCCCTACCGCCATCTTGATCTCAATCACCTTGGGTCGAACCTTGAAGAGCACGCCGGTGCCCGTCAGGTCGTCGTCACCGACACCGTGTTTTCTATGGATGGTGACGTCGCCCTCATAGACGAACTTGCGTCGCTCTGTGCGCGCTACGGAGCACTTCTTGTTGTCGACGAGGCCCATGCAGTGCTTGAACCATCGCCCGCTCCGATCGTGAACGGAACGACGGTCATTCAGGTAGGGACACTGTCGAAAACGCTCGGAGCCCTCGGCGGATTCGTCGCTGGCCCAACATCACTCGTCGACCTCCTTATCAACCGGGCCCGTACCTACATCTTCACCACCGCCCCGAGCCCTGCCGACTCGGCCGCCGCATTCGCCGCGATCGGAATCCTGCAGACATCAGAAGGTGCGGCTCTGCGTACCCGTTTGCGTCAACACATCGATCGAGTTTCTCCAGGACACCCGTCGGCAATCATTCCGGTGATTCTCGGTGACGAAGCTGCAGCACTTGCCGCCTCTCAGCAACTTCTCGAACTTGGCTTGCTTGTACCCGCTATTCGGCCACCAACCGTTGCCGTCGGATCAAGCCGCCTCCGTATTGCTCTTTCCGCAGCCCATACTGATGGGCAGATCGATGATCTGCTTTCTGCTCTACGTGCGCTCGAAATGGACGGTGGACGATGACGTTTGACGGATTGCGACCACAACGACTCGTCGTCGTCGTTGGTACCGGCACCGAGGTCGGCAAGACCTACGTGACGGCCCGACTGTTACGCGACCTTCGCGCCAAAGGGGTCGATGTCGCGGCACGCAAACCAGCTCAGTCTTTCGATGCCGACGACGCGCTCACCGACGCACACCTCCTGGCCGACGCTTCAGGTGAATCCCCAAACGACGTGTGTCCTCGTCACCGCTGGTATCCCATCCCGATGGCACCCCCAATGGCTGCCGATGCACTCGCCCGTCAGCCGTTTTCGGTCGAAGACCTCGCATCAGAAATTCAGTGGCCGCTCCCCGCTCCCAGTGTCGCGTTTGTTGAATCTGCCGGTGGAGTTCGTTCACCACTTGCGTCGAATGGCGATTCGATCAGCCTCATCGAGATACTTCAACCAGACATCGTGTTGCTTGTCGCCGACGCTGGACTCGGAACAATCAATCAAATCGTCCTCAGCCTCAACGCCATTGATAGCGGTGCGCACGTTGCAACACCCATTGTCGTTCTCAACCGTTTTGATCCTTCCGACGATCTCCATAAACGCAATCGCGATTGGCTCACCCAACACCTTGAGGTTGACGTTCTCTCAAGCGTTCCAACGGTTCTGGCAAAAATCTCGCCCCGCTAGCGCGTAATTCTTTTCATTCGCAACAGATTCCTCTCCCGATCAGGCACAGTCAGTCGGTCGCCGGTACGGTCGCAACAAGCACATGGGGATCAGTTCAAGCGAGAAGGCGGGGCGATGATCAAAGCAACAGAACGACCAGCGTCTGCGTCGACAGATTTCACGCTTACTGAAGCAGCCGAGAGTCTCGGCGTTCATTACATGACCGTTTACAAATACGTTCGCACCGGTCGACTCCCCGCCACGAAGGTCGGCGGAGGGTGGCGAATCTCAAACGACTCGCTTGATGAATTTCGTTCCGCTCCCTCACCGCGGGCAACGGGCGAGCGCGTCGATTGGTCAGCTCGACTTGGCGACCGATTAACCGCTGGTGATGAACCAGGCGCATGGAACGTGGTCGAAGCATCAATGGCTTCGGGCCTCACTCCAAGTTCGGTCTACCTCGACGTCCTTGCTCCCGCCCTTGCCGCTATTGGTGCAGGCTGGGCCATCGGCGAGGTTTCAATCGCCGAGGAACATCGCGCGACCGCGGTAACAAATCGTCTCATCGGACGATTGGGGCCTCACTTCAATCGAAAAGGCCAGACACGCGGCACCATCGTGATTGGCGCCGTAGCCGGCGACCACCACGCAGTGCCGATCGCGATGGCCGCCGACCTATTGCGCGGACGCGGATTCACGGTGATGGATCTCGGTGCTGATGCCCCAGTCGAAACCTTCGTCGACGCCGCCAACACTGCCGATCGGCTACTGGCGGTTGGTGTCAGTTCAAGCACCGCTGGAGTTGACGACAATGTCATCGCGACTGCCGACGCTCTTCGCGATCAACTCGGCTGCCGCGTCGTCATCGGTGGAAACGGTATCGGCGACGATGCGCGTCACGCCCATGTCGATGCGATCACGTCTTCGGCCAATGACATGCTCGACACCTTCGAACGCATCGCACTCGAAGCGACCAAGACCTAACAGTCTCTTAGCCCGGCGCCGGAGTCACTGCAGGCCGACCGGCAAGAACTTCAGAGATGTTCTCGCAACACAACCGGACCATGTCGCCCCGGGCCAGCGTTGACGCCGAGCCGAGGTGTGGCGCAAGGACAACATTGTCGAGGGTAAGCAAGCCCTCGGTGATTTTCGGTTCGAATTCGTACACGTCGAGTCCAGCGGCGGCAATTCGTCGTTCACGAAGAACATTCACCAATTCCGCCTCATCGATCAGCGCACCGCGGCCAGTGTTGACGAGCACCGAAGTTGGCTTCATGAGACTGAATGCGCGGGAATCAAACATGTGTCGACTTTGCTCGTTGAGCGGCGCATGCAACGAAATGAAATCCGACCGAGTCAACAGATCATCAAGCGCGACAAATTCAGCGCCGAGGAAAGATTCAATTTCGGGAGCAACACGATTCCGGTTGAAGTACACAATCTTCATACCGAATCCCTGCGCCCGCCGTGCAACTGCTTGACCGATCGAGCCCATACCCACGATGCCAAGCGTTTGATTGCGAACTGGTTCACCGAGCAACTGCGTCGGTGCCCAACCAGTCCACTCCCCTGCTCGAACCATCCGCTCCCCGGCCCCAAGGTTTCTTGCTGCTGAAAGCAGGAGCGCCCAGGCGAGATCAGCGGTCGCGTCTGTGAGTACTCCCGGCGTTGTAGTGACTTCGATTCCTCGTTGACGAGCTGCGGCAACATCGATGTTGTCGAAGCCGACGGCGTAGTTCGAAATAACTCGTAACGAAGGAGCCGCATCAAGGACCTCGATGTCGATTCGATCGCTCAACATGCACAAAAGAGCATCGGCCCCTTGGAGGCCGACCATCAGTTCTTCATGCGTAAGCGGGCGATCTTCCTCGTTCGCTCGTACGTCGAAACCCAAATCAAGGAGCAGGTTGCTACCGGGATCGGGTAACGGGCGGGTGACAAAGACGACTGGAGCCATACCCAACCGTGGCACAACGAGATCAGCCGATAGTGCCATTCACGGGAGCATCGACAAATGTCACCGGGGCCTCGAATGCTGCACGTCGAGCGACCCTGCGGAGGGCTCCGAGAACGGGGCGACCGGCGACCACGAGAAACAGTGCCGTGAAGACCGCACGAGGTATGTCGAATCCGAATGAGGTCGTGACATGGAAGCCCCAGAATCGGCGCAGATTTTCAACAAGCGAATCCCCGGCAATGTACGAAACGGTGGTGTCCCCGGCGCTCACGAAGGGCCAGAACCAAAGATTCATGACGAGCCCATAGGCCAACGCAGAAAGTGCTCCGTAGACAGCGAGCATCGCGATTTCAATTCTTCCTCGTGCAGGCGGAAGACACCCAGCGAAAAATCCGATCCATGCTGCGCCGAACATTTGGAACGGCAGCCACGGACCAACACCACCTGTGATCAACGCGCTCACAAATAAGGTCAGCGCTCCAAGGACAAACCCAAAACCACGCCCGAAGACTCGACCTGCTGGCACCAATAAAAAGAAGACCGGTTCGAATCCGGCGACACCGCCACTTGGTAAACGCAGAACCGCTCCGCTCGCAGCGAGGACTCCTAACAGAGCGACCGATTTCGCATCGAGTGAGCCGTCTGCCAATTCCGCGAGGATCACTCCGATCAAGAGCGGAATGAGGATGACAAAGATCCAGGGCGCATCGCTGCTGTGGGACGAATCAAGAGAAGCACTTGCCGACGCAAAGAGCGGCCAAGCAAACGCCACGATTCCAAGAGCGAATGCTGCGATCAACAACACCCACGACGTGAGGCCGAGGCGAACAGCGTCGACTCGGCGCGGTGCTGCGATTGTCATGAGTAAGAACTGTCGCTTGCCGCAGCAAGTGCTAATTCGACTTCGTGAACGGTCAGAAGCGCCAAAGGCGCGAGAACTTTCGCTACCTGCGGAGCGAATACTGGCGAATGCACGACAACATCGCGAGCCGGTCCATCGGCAACGACTTCACCTTCAGCAAGCACAATGCATCGATCAGCAACCGCGGCAACAACCTCGACATCGTGTGTTGCGATAACGACTGCGTGGCCATCAGCTGCAAGCTGCGCCAGAACCTCGACTAATCGCTGCTTCGCTCCATAATCAAGGCCGCGGGTGGGTTCATCGAGAAGAAGCAGCGGGGGTTCGGAGGCCAATACGATCGAAAGGGCGAGGCCCAGTCGTTGACCTTCGGACAAATCGCGAGGATGGGTCAACGGATCGATATCGGGCACGATTCGATCGAGCACTTTTCGAGTCGCTCCATGAGCGAGTCCCGCATCGCGATCAGAGGCGCTGCATTCGGCCGAAACAGTGTCGTGATAGAGCAGAACACCGCTGTCTTGTGGAACTAATCCGGCAACGCGGACAACATCTCGAGCCGAAAGTCGGTGAGGTTGCGACCCGAGGACCTGCACGGCTCCTGAGGCAGGTTCACGCAATCCCACGAGGTGATTGAGCAGCGTCGACTTGCCAGCGCCGTTTCGGCCCATGAGCGCCACAACCTCACCGGCACGGAACTCAAGATCAACACCACGAAGTGCAGTGACTGGTCCGTACGAGGCCTGCAAAGAATCGGTTATCGCAACGACCTCGCCGAGCGAGTTCGGCGAACGGCTGAACACGGACGTATCGATTGTGGCAAGTCGGTCGCGCAGCGGACCAGCGACGCGTCGCGCATCTCGGACCGAAAGAGGAAGAGGCGACCAACCCGCCAGTCGGCCGAGTTCGACCACTGGAGGCGCAACGACTGACTCGCCGAAGACTTCAGCCGGCGTTCCCACGACAACCGGTCGACCGTCGCCAGGCACCATGACAATTCGGTCGGCGTACTGAACAACTCGTTCGAGTCGGTGCTCAGCGATCAACACGGTGATTCCGAGGTCGTGCACTAAACGCGTAAGCGCAGCAAGGACTTCTTCGGCCGCAGCTGGGTCGAGCGCTGAGGTCGGTTCGTCGAGAACAAGAACTCGGGACCCAGCAGTAAGCACCGAACCAATCGCGACTCGTTGTTGTTGACCGCCAGAAAGCGATGCAAGAGGGCGATGCCGGAGTTCGTGCAATCCGAGTAGATCGAGAATGTCCTCGACACGGCGACGCATGACGTCAGGAGCAACGCCGAGATTTTCCATCGCGTAGGCCAGCTCATCTTCGACGTAGTCGGTGACGAATCCAGCTGCAGGGTCTTGACCAACGACACCAACGACATCGGCAAGATCGCGCGGAGCAACATCGGAGGTTGTTCGACCATCAATCACGACAGAACCAGCGAGAACCCCACCGGAGAAGCGCGGAACTAAACCGTTGACTGCACGAAGAAGCGTCGACTTCCCCGAGCCGGTCACACCAACGACAAGACAAAGTTCGCCCTCGGGAACCTCAAACGAAACATCGATCAGTATCGGCGCACTTGCGTCGGGATAGGTGATCGTGACGTGCTCAAACCTGATCATGCCGCCACCACCAATGGAGCAGACGTTGAGGCGAGCGTGGGTGGATGTGGAGCAAACCATGCCGGAAGAGTTCCAATCAGCAGGCCGACCACAGCAACGAACGGAACGGCAGGAACCTCAAGCGGATTCGTAGAAGGACTGAGTGCGCTTCCCACGCGTCCAACAATCACGAACGAACCAAACGCAACAAGACCCGCAATCGAAACGATCCACTCGGGTGTCACCCACGGGTCTGGTCGGTATCGAGTTCTCGTGGTCGATTTGCCGCCGGCAATGAGTGCACCCAAAAGTGCGGCAGCGCCCAATGCAAGCGCGGGTATACGGAAGATTGCCGGAGCGCCGGGATCGAGAAGCCCGTACGAACCGACAGCGATTGCAACGAGACCCAGCAACACCAGTCCGATCGAACGACGCCGGACCGCAGTCGAACTTGAGCCGCGCCTTCCGTACCCACGACTGTCCATCGATGCTGCGAGAGCAACCGCTCGGTCGAGCGCACCTTCGAGAACAGGGAGTGCAGACGCTGTCCAGGCCCGGACCCCACGATCAGATCGGCCGCGCAATCGGCGCGCTTCGCGAACTTGTCGAGACGAAACAATCGCCTGAGGTGCGAAGGTGAATGCGATCGTGACGGCAACGCCTGCTTCGTAAAGCACTGTCGGAAGGGCCCGAAGCATGCGATAGGGGCTACACAACGAAGTTGCGGCACCAAAGCACGCCAACACCGCAGCGAGTCGAAGGCCCTGATACAGAGCAGCCATCAGTGACTCGATGGTGACGGGTCCGCCAAGGCTTACTCCGGCCGCCCATCCGGGGAGCGTGACTTCCGGAATGACGAACAACGTGGTTCCCGAAACGCGCACGCCAAAGAAAATCTGAAAAACAACTCGCACAACAATCACAATCATTCCGAGACGCAAAAAACTGGCGAATGAACGCGACCACGGAACGTCGGCACGACGGGAAACAACGACCCAACCAGCGACCGCAATGATGAGGCAGAGAAGAACAGGGTTCGTTGTACGCAACGCACATGCAGCTAACGCCACTGCCCACAACCACCACGCGCCCGGATGAAGCAATCGGGGCGCCGTCATCGCGACCTGCGCGTCTGGACCCACGCGCCACCCGCCATTACTGCGATCAGACCAAACACTGCAGCAATGCCAACCCAACGACCGGTCATCGAATGCGTTAAGCTCGACGACGCAAGTGCGACGTTTCCAACGACAACCGGTTCGACCGCAGAAGTCGCAGATGTTGAAGAACTAGACGCTGCACCAATGATTGGATCCACATCTTTGTCGGCACCAGAAGGCGCAGCCGATGCAGTCGTTCCTGCTGCGGTTACGCCAGACGGCGATGCGGTTACCGAATTCGCTGCCGGCGATGAGGGAAGTTCAGGAAGCGCTGGAACAAGCGCCGGGAACAGCGATCGCGATGGGACAATTCGTGGCGGTGGGTCCTGGCCATTACCTGCACCCTGCACGTATCGCCAACCTTCGATGTCTCCATCGGAAAGTCGACGAGTAAATGGATTGATGTTGCCGTACGCCCAACTTCCTGAGGATCCGTTGAAGTAGGCCCAGTACTCGAAGCCACCAGAACTGCGATCACCGCAGCCCGTCGTCGGGAGTCCATCAATCGCACATAACAAACCGCTTGATCCGTATCGGGGAGAACCGGTTCCGAGTTCGCTCCCCCGACGGGCCAACAGTTGAGAACCCGTTGTTCCTGCAGGCACCACCAAACACGTAGCGGAAGCGCCACCACCGAGATCGGACGAATCAACAACAAGCACGACGCGAATCTCACCATCGGTCATTGGGCCCGAGCACGACGACGCGCTTGCATCGCCGACAGAACCCACGAGCATGCTCACCAAAGCAACGACTCCCACAAGCACCGCCGCCATCGCCCGAAGCACGCGCATCTGGTGCAAGCGCTTCG
>Ga0114960_10001001_pt1 | contig 23241 bp, 16 predicted proteins | sample C_130625_MF_Meta_FD_92637 | JGI IMG/M metagenome (GOLD analysis project Ga0114960, IMG submission 92637) | Freshwater microbial communities from Lake Croche, Canada to study carbon cycling - C_130625_MF_MetaG | ecosystem: Environmental > Aquatic > Freshwater > Lake | place: Lake Croche, Canada... | reverse complement strand
CAGCTAATTTTGACATCTCTCCTACACTAGCATTGCCTAGCATTACTTTTGCTAAGACTCTACCATACTTGTCTTCATAGTTTTTGTCATCTACTACTAGAGTGCATGTTTTATTTAGCAGAACTGAAGTAAGCCAGACTTTAGACTCTACTCCTGCAGGACAATCTTTTTCAGGCGCATTAGCGTCAGCGAGCCTAACGTGCCTATTGTGTAGTGTAACTTGAAATCCTAAATCAAGATCCACTACAATAGTATCCCCATCTATAACTCTATTAACAATGGCGGTGTATTCTTTGAATTGATGTGTGTTCATATTTTTAAGCAGGATCGGTGAGCGGTGGCGTTGGCAACTCAATTGCTAGGTTGGCTTTTTGAGCAAATTTTACCATCGTGTCATTCAGTATCGTCGCAAATTGAGAGTCCGTCGATGCCAGAAGGTAGCAGTCCGCGATGGTGTGCCTATTCCCGTCACTAAAGTCCATCAACGCCATCACAGGCTTCGTGGGTGATGGTGAACGCACCATAAGCGTTGTAAGCGTCCCTGTTGCCTCCCCAGCCCCAAAGCGTTGCCTTCCACACTCGGCGACAAGTCCATCAATCACCGATTGCAACTCCAAGTCGTCAACCTGCTCCTTCACCAAGTCGGTCAAGTTGAGATACACCAAGTCGGTTGCAAGGATGTGATCCCCGCTTCTAGGGTGAAATTTTACATTGATGTTCCCAAGAAATCCGTATTTTGGCAACATCACGCGAGCAGAACTTATCCACATCTGGTCAAAGGCTGTGGCGGTGATTGGTGATGGGCAGGCGATAATACTCATATTTTGAAATTGTTGCAAATTTGCTTACTCAACGCCAATTTGGTCGATTGGCATTTTAGCCGCGTTTGTTCCCTTCGTGGTGAATGTTCCGTAGACAGTGCATCCGTTCGATAGTGTTCCAGTATTGACGATTCCTGTTGAGAAGATGACACCCCCTGTGATCGTGCCAGAATTAGTAAGCACCGAACCCATAAATTTTGCGGTTGATCCACTGATTCCACCACTAGTTGTAAGAGAGTTCACCGCAAATAATCCACCCGAAATTGCTCCTGTGACGCTTGCTCCGATACCAGCAATGTAACCCCCTGTGATTGGACCACCCAAGGTTACTTCAGAAAATCCAACCACCGCCGCTGTGCCAGATATTTTTAAACTCATATTAAGAGAACCATTAGTACCAGAATATCCCCTAGCAGTGCGTGAAGTAGCACTAAGTGACGAAAAAGTTGATGATGCGGACTCAGTCGTTTGAGAAGTAAGAGAAATTGTTTGTGTAAAAAATGAGTTCTCCAATTCATTAACAACGCTTGCAGTAAAACCTATCCCAACGCCAACAACGCTTCTGGTTAAATTGAATTTTGCGGACACACTCGTAGTTCCCGTGCGAGAAGAAGTTATAGCTATATTTCCTACGGTCATACTTTTAGTAAGCGTGGGTAGTGTAACCGCACCAACAGCAACTACATCAATTGTATAAGTAGCACTACTATTAACATTACCAACCCAACTTGTGCCCGTTACGGTGCAACTTCCAAACCCTGTTATTGCTCGCAAGGCGGTCTGAACTTGGGCAGTCGTGCTAGTAGCAATATTTAATGAACTTGTTGTGTTGCCTCCATAGGTGATTGTGAATGTCCCAGCGGGTAGATTGCTTACTGGTATGCTAAAAGTGTCTTCAGTAAGTTTTGTGATCGTATTCCTACCGTAGAATACATATGTGGTTCGATCATTAGGAGTGTCGATCACCATTCCACTTGCCAATCCGTGAGCAGTAGCGGTAAAAACGGCTGGTGAAGCAATTGATACCGAAGTGACGGAGACTACATTGCTGGCTACTAAGGCATTACAAAAAATTGGAGGGTGAATGTATTGGTTATACGCACTTGGATTTATTCCAACACTCCCATTGATAGTTGCCTGTTTTTTAAAAAGACCACCAACAACTTTGCACGAAGCGGGAATGTTTACCGCGTCGTGAAAATAGCAATCTCCAAGTTCCGCATTTGCTAATTGTGTTTGAGTTAGCGGTTGCATAAAGACGCATTCTTTCATCAATACACCATCCCCTGAGAATTGTCTTGTGTCTGTTGTGCTTGAGAAGTTCCGCATAAAAACTGTGTTTGTAAGAGTTCCAGTATACCCATCGTAGGAATAAAAGGTAATTGAACTTGGTTTGTAAACAGCACAATTAGTTAATGATGAACCATCTACCGATCCACGAAGCACAGAGTCCGCTATTGGATTATTATTTACCACATCTCCTAGAAAAATTCCATTATACCAACTTGAGTTATCCCCACAAGTAACCGTTCCATAAAATACTGGCAACCAAGGATTGTAAGGTGAACCAGTATACCCAACCGCTATACCACCTCCGTTACCATCATCCATAATAGTGCCAAAAAAGATACCACCAGTAATATCTAATTGATTATTTCCAATTATTGTTGATGTCCAAATTCCTCCATATATTGCAGAATTTGTGTCCATAATTATGGTCACGCCTAACTTTTCTACTCCAATGAAAGTGGTTGCCCCATAAGTCCCGTTCCAAAAAGACTCTGATACCCCTACAGTACAATCTAAATAAATATCACCAGTATACACCGATCCAGCCCGAAGGTCAGCATCTGGGTAGTCATTTTGATTAGTCCAAGGCACATAGCTTGGGTGAGGGTCACCTGAATTATAAACATGATTAGCCGTCCAGTTGCCAGTGTCATTCCAAGTCTGGTCAACTGCTCCGTGAAAATACCAAGTTTTTTTCTCAGCCATATTAGTAGCCTCCTTTCATTCCAGTTACAAACCAACCCGTTCCGATATAGGTGAATTGGAAAATCCAAGTCTTACCCGCCGTGATTGTTTTCCCCGTGATCAAATCAGTAGCACTATCCGTCCCTACCACTATCCCACCGCTAATTATCAAGTTTAAACTTGACGATGCGTGTCCCTTAATCCAAAGCTCAAGTTTCGCTCCTTCCGTTGGTGTAGTAACAGCAGAGATACTGCTAATCGTGGTTGCCGCCACCATCGTCCCTTTTTGAAATGAGGTAGCCTCCGTCCAAGCAATAGCGACCGTCCCATTGAGAGTCGTGCAAGTGGTCGGTGTAGCACTAGCCACCATTGCTTTAGTGATTCCTCCCACCGTCCCAGTAAATGTGGGTGAAGCTATATTAGCTTTTAAATTAAGAGCATTTTGAGTTGCTGTTGAAACTGGTTTACCAGCATCAGTTGTATTGTCAACACTGCCCAATCCAACCATTGCCTTGGTGATTCCTCCCACTGTTCCAGTAAATGTGGGTGACGCTAAGTTGGCTTTAAGTCCTAAATCGGTGTCGTCGGCTAACGTACCCCCTCTAGCTTGTAGGTTTATCGTGTAATCCGTTGCGCTTGCATTAGCACTAGTAATTATTGTTTTTCCAGTACTAGTACCTTTGACTGCCAATTTGTTTGTATCGAATGTTTTAAGTCCCGTTATAGACTGCGCCATTCCTTCAAAAACAAAATAGTCATTTTGCCCGAGCGGACGAATTGTAGATTTCCAATTTGCGCCGTCAATTTCCAGGGTTTGAAGATTTGTGATTCCAGTGCCGCTACCGCCACTAATGGAACTCTGTAAAGAGATTCTGTTAAGAACTGTCGGAGTGTATATCGTAGGAGAATTAAGAGTACCTACAGACGTAAGTGATGATAATGTAGTTACTGCGTTGTTTACTAATGTTCCAGAAGTAGGTAGAGTGACAGACGTATTATCTGTAGCGATTAACTCAGTTGTATACGGGCCACTGGTAGTTAAATTACCACCCAGGGTTATTGTTTTACCTGTATTAACTGCGCCTGTTCCTCCGTATTGCCCAGCGATTAAATTAGCATTCCATGTACCACCAGTAAGTGTACCTACAGACGTAAGCGAAGATAACGTAGCTACTGAAGCAACAAATGCCGTAGTAGCAATCTGGGTAGTATTTGTTCCTACTGTCGCTGTAGTTGAAAGTGGTGTTCCAGTAAAAGTAGGTGAAGCTAAATTAGCTTTAAGGTTGTCTGCTGTTGTAACAAATGCAGTAGTAGCTAGGGCAGTTGTATTATCATTTGCACTTTGAGTTACAGCTGTAGTGCCAGTTGGAAGTGATGGTGTACCGGTAAATGTAGGTGAAGCAAGTGGGGCCTTTAGACCAAGTGCTGTATCAAGGCCTGATATTTTAGATGTTGCAATCGAAGCAGTAGAGTTAATATCTGCATCGACAATAGTTCCATCTAAAATCATCGCAGAAGTAATAGTTCCTGATGGTAGTGTTACTGTTCCAGTAAATGTAGGTGAGTCAGCTCTTACAGGAGCCCCAGTTCCAGTAGCAGTAGTCCATACTGGTTTAGTGTTGCTACCACCTCCTACTAGAACTTGAGTAGTTAACCCATTTCCAATTTGATCTACACCAATCATTCCCCACGGCATAGCTGTAGAACCAATAGTTCCTCCCGCATTTGCTGTACTGAGCCATACTGTATCTTGGTTAAGAGTTCCTTCTTGAACCACCACTACAGCAGCTGATGCTTCACTCCATACATTTAAGTCTACAGATCTAGTCCAAGAGCTAGCGCTTACTATATAGATTCCATTCTGATAAGAAGTAGATTGATTCTTCACCAGAACTCTATCTCCAGCAGCTAGAAGAACATCGTCTATTGTCTGTATACCAGATAAAGTAATGTTAGTGGTTGTAGCTGCTCTTACTGGAGCTTTGTATCCAAACCCCGATAGAGTTGAAGTAGGCAGGATGACATTAGCAGCACTTAAGTCTAAAGTGGCCCCAGCTGCTGGAGTAAATGTAGAAGTACTAGATAAGGTTGTATCTCCAGTTAGAATGGAGGACTCTATTGTCTTGTTGGTTAGAGTGTCGGTTGTATCTGTTCCAACTAGAGTTGTTGTTTGTTGTGGTAGGGTTACAATTGAAGAGCCATCAACAGAGTCTGTATTGATTGAAGTAATGAAAGGCTGAATTAAAGTCTTATTGTTTAGAACATCATATGTATTTCTAGCTACTATAGTTTCATCACTACCAATCTTTGGTAAATTTAATGTGTAACTATTATAAGTAGGACTAGCTGAAAATCCAAAAGAACTTCCAGTATCCGATACTCTTATTTTTATTACTGGGTCGTTTAGAATAGCTCCATCTTGCAATACATTTGCTCCAGCTCCTGAATTTGCTATAGAACTTAAATTGTTTATTATTGTTATTCCTGCTATTTTTGTAAAATTAACACCAGTAGTTCCAATTACTCCTGTTGAGCTTCTGGAATCACAAAAGTAAATAGAACCACCATTAGCTGTTCCATCTGTTACTTTAAATGCAGAACCAGATAGCTCAATCCATGTATCCGCATCTGCTGTTCTTGAAAAAGTAGCAACACTTTGTAAGTCTAAACCACCTTTAAGAGTCAGTCCAGTTCCACCAGTTCCAGTTACATATTCAGTACCAAATTCAGTTGTAGTACTTGCCGCCAATACTCCTCCATTTGTTATTGATACTGCATTTACTGCCCAGTCAATAGTATTAAATGAAACATCTAAAGTTGTATCAGAAAAAGTTAACTTACTATTGGTTGGTTTTGCAGTAAAGACTCCAGGATTTGTTATTTGTCCTGATACAATTTTACACTTAGGAACTAATCTAAGATCATTATTTGCTATTTGATTAGTTGTACCTGATGGAAAGGTTGAGTTAATGTTGGTTTCTGACCCATAGCTAAGTAATGAACTTGTACTTTGATTTAGTATTGAGCTGTACTCTATAACGGGTGAAGAAAATAATCCAACATCAACTACACCAAGAGCAAGTGGAAACGAAGCGCTTGAGGGTAAAGCTGTTGATCTAGATTTAACAGGATAAGAATTACCACTACTACCAGGAACTGCCTTTCCAATGTATCTAATTGTAGTATTTACTGGCTTACTAACATCTAATGCTGGAGTAAAAGTTATTGACCCAGATAGAGCTCCATATTTACAAACATCACTTCCAATAGTATACGATAATGCTCTACTTTGTGTAACAACATTAGTTATTGTATATTCAGTAGATGAAAGTCCTAGTGTAAATTTATCACCAATAAGAAATCCTCTTACTAAGTCGTTATTTAAAGACTTGGAGGTAAAATATATATGTTTTTTACCTTGAAGGTTACTAGTAAGAGCAGTGTGTAAAGTAATAGTATAAACTGAATTTACATTACTTATTACCGTTACTAAATAAGCGTCAAACTGATCAACCCAACTGTCATTAAAAATTTCTTTTGAGTCGTATTGAAAGTCAGTGCTTTGGTATAGTGAAACAATATCTCCAACAGATGGAGGGTATCCGGAACTCAATCTAAATGATATTGTATTTGTTCCAGATGATGATGAAGCCGATGTAAAGCCAGTGCCCTTTCTAACATCCTTGTCGGTTCCAGTTAGATTGTTAAAAGATATACTAGTATTGGTAATATTAGCGACTGCACTTACAGTAGCAGCTGGACTATAAACCATTCCTTTTAACTGATAGCTTCCTTGTGTTGCTCCACTTACTCCCCATTTATAATCAACTTTATCATTTCCGAGACCTTGTTGAGTACTGTCAGAATAATTACAAAGAAAAAGAGACTTAAGCTCTTCGGAGTCATAAGCCTCAAGACTGTAGTCTGATTCTATTGCTACTTTAGTCAGTGCAGTTGTTAATACTTTATATGTGGCTGAAGTGGTAGAGTTAGCCCCAGCTAAAGTATACACCTGAGTAGCATTAACTCCTGTTCCTTGTTGTCCTGATACTAACGTAAATGAGTTTATCTTTAAAGAAGTAACTGAAAAAGTAGGAGCAGTGTCGCCAGGAACATTGTTATTTATTTTTAAAGAATCATTTATTGAATATCCAGTTCCACTAGCATTTACAGCTATAGTCTTTAGTAAGTATTTTGAAGTATCTACGCTTCTTTGGTAAATTCCATTCTGAGAAGTAGACTCTTGATTCTTTACTAGAATTCTATCTCCAATTGCAATTTGTACTCCGTCAATTGTTGCTGGAAGATTAGTATTAGTACTCAGCCCAGTAATAATTTCAGTTGTAGCTACTCTTACTGGATCTTTAAACTTCATCAACCCAGACAATACAGCATCCGAAAGTTTTATATCTTTCCAGGCTGGCAATGCACTGTTAACAGTAAGCAATTGATCAGTACTGCCAATAGGCAACTTAGACAATACTCCTTGTTCATTAGCATAGAGAACATCACCAGGAGCATAAGATGACTGACCAGTCCCTCCATTAACATATGGTACTACTCCAGTTAGAGTAGAGGCTTTAGCTGACAGTACAGACCACTCGACATCTCCGCTCTCTTGCACAACAGGAATACTTCCAGCTTGTACTTTGGAAGTAACTTCAGGAAGTAATGTTTTGTAGTTACTGCCACTGTCAGTGGATGTAACAATTTCAATTCTTCCCTTTTTATTATTACGCCTGATCTGAACCTTACTTTGTTTCTGTAAGGGATCTGGAGTAATGTCTAGCGTTCCTGGAACTGAAGTGACTGTTGCCATTTAGTTGTTAGTTAGTTAAAAATACATAGGCATCTACCTAAGTTTATATAAAATTACTGTTGACCTAAATCTGCTTTTTGATCTGGAGTCAGAGCTGTTCCTGATGGTACCTTAGCTGCTACTGGTGCTGGTGGTGTAGCTACTGGTGCTGGTGGTGGTGCTACTGCTGGTGGTGGTGCTACTGGTGCTGGTGGTGCTACTACTGGTGGTGTTGTAAAACCAAATGCACCGCGCTGGCTTTCCCACTTTGCTCTTTGCTCGGGAGTTCCGTTTCCTTCTCCATACCATTTCTCGAATGCCTTTGCCTGCTCCACCTTTTCTTTTTCTTTATTATTGCCAATTAATTGTCCAACACTAGCTCTTGCAAGTCCAACAGCTGCTCCAGCCCCAGTACCAATAGCAGTCATTTTACCCTTGCCTGCTCCTCCAGACAAATTATTAGCAAGCGCACCACCAGCAAGGCTATATGTTAACGGGAAGGCAACCGCAGGATTCGTTCCTGCGGCCTCGAGTCCCCGGCCAGTTGCTTCTGCTGCTAGAACCCCACCTAAACCTTTAGTATAAGGACTCTTAAGCATCCTACCAGGTAGGTCGGTAAGCTTACCTTTAAGCTGTGTTTTTGCATCGTTCCATGCCCTTCCCGTAGTTTCTCTCCAGTTTGCAGGCTCCATTTTTCCATAGGATTGATCCATGGCCGCCCCAGGTCCTCGAGGAATAGCAGGATTGGCTTGAGGGTCTCCTTGATGGAAATAAGCTTTAGCTAGGTCGCCATATTGTTGTAGTTTCCTAAAAATACCATAACCAGAACCACCGACACCGGTAAGAGTGCCAGCAGCAACACCTTTCCAGCTATTAGGTTTTTCTTCTGTTGTAGGCACTTGTGGTGGTGGCGCTACTACTGGTGGTGGCGCTACTACTGGTGGTGGTTCTGCCACAGCAGCAAGTTTAGATAAGTAGAATTCGGTATAGTAGTTCATAAGTTTTAATTTATATTGTATGTTATTGTATTTAGGACTCTTCGTCGAGAATTTTAACAGGAGAGTCAATGTCTATTTCATGCCTATCATAAGCCTTCTTAGCTTCGTCTCTTGTGTTGAAAGTATATAAAGATTTATTTTTATTTACTGTAGTTGAGTTGAAAATGCCAGAGATAAATTCTTGAGATGGTTGATAGTGAACTTCTCTACTCTTAATAGATAGCAAATTCTTACTAGGCAGTAAAATCTTTTTAATCTCATCTACTGCTTCTTGGCTTACTGGAACATGAACTCCCATAGCATCCCCATCGTGATCAAGAGTAAATGGCTTGTTGACCAGAGGAGATGTTTGAATACTACTGCCAGGAACTAACTTAGCATAAGCTCCCATGATGGCAAACCGATGAAGAGCTGGATCTCTAGAGTACATAACTGGTCTAGCTTCCATTTCTTTTATTAAATAATTTTTAGCCATTGGGCTTTGATTCTCTATTTGTCTGGCTGCCTCTGCTGCTGGCATACCATCTCTTACCATTCTTCCCATAGTGAATGGAGAGAACATTCTCCAGGCCATCTTCTCTGGAACTCCTACTTCATCCATGTTTAAGTCAGCATTAGGAATAACAACAGACCTGCCTACTGAGTTGACTCCATGACCAACTACCTTAGACAAGAACAATCCGCTTTTTGGACCTCCAGTTCCAGAGACAGTTCTAATGAAACCTTTTACTCCTTTCTCTGCTAGATCTTTGTTGATTGGATCTCCTAGTCCTTGGATAGCTCTGATAGAGTCATAGACAGCTAATTTCTCTTCAGCTAGTTCACTATCAGGCAAGTCGTCTTTGTTTACTCTCAACGCTTGCTGGGCTGTCATTAAATCTTTATAAAGATAGTTAGAATCACTTACTAACATCATCTTGCCCATATTACTTACTGGTCTATAGGTTGGAGGAATGACTGGAACCTTAGACATAAACAAGTCGTCTGGCTCTAGTTCCATTCTCTTAAATCCAACGCTATAGTTTAGTCTCTTAACGGCTTCATTTCTTTTAGAACCCCTGCCTGTCTTGATCTCGTCTCTGGCGTCTCTCTCTATCTTAGCAAAATCTAACTTGCCGACTTCTTGTCTAATAGCTTCTGCTCCAGTCTTGCCATTGATGAAGTCTTTGCCAGCAATGACATCTCTATACTTAACCTTTGTGATTCCCAAGAAAGCTCTAATGGGATCTTCCATTAAAGGATTAGGCATAGGAATATCTAGATCTATTTTGCTCCACTCCTTGCCAGCTACTCCATGGATAGAATAATCAAACAGTCCTCCTTTTACTGGATCTCCAGTCTTAGGGTCTACTGTCTCTGCGTTAGTTACTGAATACTTAGCTAGTTTGTCAGTATCTTCATCAGTCATAGCAAAGAAGTGCATCTTGTCTCCTTTCCTCTCTGAGTTGATTCCACCAGCTTTTAGTGTATCAATAAACTTGTTATAGATAAAAGGAACCTTAGGAGCGGGAAGAGACTCACCATTTTTAATTCTAGACCACATCTCTGCGTTCTTACTTCCTCTATTCAACTTAGCATCTTTCAAAACATTGATAGCTCCATGACTAAGGAGAGCATTGTTCATCAATCCTCCCAATCTCTTGCTACCTTCGTCTCCTCCCTTTGCTGGCTGTTCATTAAGATCAGAACTACCCTCTCCTCTTCCACTGATCTTTGACTCTGATGTATGTTCTAGCTTAAGGAAGTATTGATGACCAGTCAGTACATTAGGAATCCTTCTATTGGTTTCAGGATCAAACAAGTCTTCGTTAGACTTGATGTTGTGTTTGTCTAGCTCAGCAGAAATCATATCAATGGTATTCTCTTTGCTGAAAGAAGGAAGTAAGTATCTTTTACCTGTCTGGTGAGAAATCTTACCTAACAGAGCTTCATAGACGTTAGTAGGGTTAACTCTTCCAATGATAGACTGAGGATTGATTAGGATGTCTACCGGGTTGCCATCTACATCATGGAACATCTTACTGTCAGGAATGATAGCCCCAACTACTCCTTTAGATCCACTCCTAGCGCTAATCTTGTCTCCTACTCTCAGTGGCATGTCAGTAGAGATGTTGACTGAGATGCCCGAACGGGTCTTTGCGCTATCAGATACAATCCCAAACGTAGGCTTTTTCCACTCTTGAGTAACATCAGCATAAGAGTTACGCATTGTCTTGTGTAGATTGCCAATAGCTTTGTCTTGAGTACTAAGCTCTCTAGGATGAAATCCCAATACAATAGGATCGCCAGGATTTAACACAGCCCCTTCCATGGCGTTGCCATCACTACCTATCTTAGCAAGTTGCTCGTTAGTATACTTGTTTGGAAACAAACTTATATACTTACTTTTTTTGCTTTGAACTCCAAACTTATGCTCTAAGTCATATCCATATGTATGCTGACTAGTTAGATTGTCAGCTGCTGACTGCGATACAGCAATACTATCTTCAAAGGTACTTCCTCTAGGCCCAGGAACAAAAGCTACTCTTAAGTTCTTTCCCATTGCCATTGTTCCATCAGCAGTCACATAGTTGCTATGAGCGATGGGCTGTCCTTCTTCAACTACATCTCCTACTTTAACTAGAGGAGTATCTGTACGAGATGTCTTTCTGTTAGATGGATAGTAGTAGTGGAGTTCATTCTCATGCAACTTACCTTTCTCTCCAGCTATCTGAATAGCATTATTGCCAACACTATAGACTGTTCCTGATTTATTGGCATATACCATTCCAATCTTTTTACCAACAGTCTTGTTGTAAGATTCTCCAGTTTCTCTGTCCAGTGTGTCAACATAAGCGCTTTCTGCATTTTTAAGTGGGAGTGCCTGAGATGAAATATACTTACTAGCAATGAAAGCTCTAGCTCCTTTCATATTACCTAACAAAGGAGCTAGGTGAGTACTCTCTGCCCACATGTGAGCTGGATCGTGAGCTTCATATTCTACTTCATCAGGATGGACTTGAAGAATAGAACTATTCTTTACAGCAGCTATTGGAAGTCCAGCTGAAGTATCTTTGATTGGATTCTGAGGAGGAACGTTAAAGTTGACTAAGTCTTCAGCTACTTTAACTACTTGATTGGCCTGAGGAGCCTGAGGAGCAATGAGTGATGGGACAGCCTGTCTGGGAAGATGATATCTATATCCAGTAGGCTTGTGTGTAATGCCTAGGAAGTTGCCTTCTTCACTATCGACAAACCATTCATTAGGCTTATCAATAATAAGCTCTCTTAGCTTTCTAGTCTTCTGTTCGTAGTCTCTTCTGTCAGATGCTGCCTTGATGTCGTGGAGCTCTTGTATAGTTGGCATACCAAGATTGTAGTCTAGATCTTACTATGTAGCAACATTGTCTTATAGCAATTTTTATTCATTATCTTTGTTCCACTTATCTACACAGATCTTCTGTAGGTTCTTCATCAACTTTTGAACTATCTCATGTTGATCCTTGTGGTCAATTACTCCATCCATATCACTTTCAAATTTAATAGAGACAACAGAATCATCCTTATTAGAAGTACTAATAACAAAGATTCCGTCCTCCTCAGAGTCTGATCGGAATAGACTGCTCATGTGTTTTAACTAATGCCTGCTCTTGATAAAGCTAACTCTTCCAGTTTTCTTTTTCTTTCGTCTTTGTAATGTTGCTGTACAGAATCATAGACCGTTTTCAACAGCAGTCCTCCTCCTATTATTCCAGCTCCGATTAGTACTGGTTTTTTATTTTCTTTAATCCAGTCTCCGGTATCTGAAACAACCTTAAATGCTTTGCTAGCTGAGTCGCCAACTCCACCAAGAGCTTCACTTGTAGTTAAATTTCTAATTCCAGTTGTTATTTCATCAATTGGAGTTCCTTGCCGGGACATACTATTCCAATTACTTACATTGTCTGATAAGTCTTTTATAAAGGTTTTTCTAGGTTTTTCCAAATTCACATTAAGATCTTTTTCTGAAGGAACGTCAATATTAAGAGCGCTGAATCTTTTTTCTATTTCTGATTTTGGAAACTGTTGATGTTCCATCGCTTTGTATACAGTAATTGGAGTGATATTCACTTTTTTACCATCATCTCTTGTAATAGAAATTTTTGGAGCCATAGACCGATTTGTATTTGCTGTCGTTTCTGATACATTTTTTGCGGCCTCATCAAATGACCTAGCTGCATTTGACAAATCATTAACTGCTAACCCTCCAGCTACAGCTGCAGTTGGGGCAGCTTTCCACGCTAACTGTTTTGTTATTTCTTTTAATGTATCAGATGAAGTTAGAAGCGGATTTCTCATTGTTCTAACTATCTTTAAAAGTCCAGTTGGAGACGCTATTGTTCCAGCACCTATTCCTCCAGCAACTGCAAGAGCTCTTCTAGTTGAAGGATCCATAGTTGGATTGTTGCTCTTTAAGAATTCGTTCTCTGCTATACCTGTTCCTGTTCCAACTACAGCTGGGGTTCCCCATCTAACTAAGTCTCCTGTTACGCCAGGTCTTTCTATAAGTCTTGCAAGAGCAGATAGCCAATTAGCTGCTTGCTTAGTCTGACCTTCTGTTCCTTTCCAATATAAGTCCTGGTTAGTCTTTGCCACATTAGTCTTTCTTTTACTAATGTTATCTATATTAGCGGCTAATTTACTAAAGCCCAGTTTTCTTTCAGACTTGTTATTCATGTCGTCGTAATTTTCTGCAATTTGTTTTCTTTTATTTTTAGCATAAGCTTTTGTTGCAGCATAAACACCTATAGCAGCTAAAATACCTGCCCCTCCTATTGCTGTTCCAGTAACTACTTTCTTTGCTAACCCTATTGGCAATGCAGACATTATTTCTGGGGTTTCCGTCAATGATTCGATAACTCCAATAGCTTTTTGTGACGGATTGCTTGAAGCCAAATTCTTATTGGTTTCTGCTAACGCCTTGTTTGCAAAGTTTATTTCATCATCTCCATTCCATTTGCTAGGAATTGCATGACCTACTCCTTTCATCACTCCGTATCCAGCTAACCCTGATCCTACTGCACCTAGTGCTTTATAAATACCTGGATGTTTAATTGAAAATGGAAGATCTTCTTCTTTTACTCCAGATGCTAAGGCTAATGCTTTAGCTTTTTCTTCTTTAGTAATAACAGAATCTGAAGACACATACTCTTGAGCTGATGGGAAATCAGACTCTGCCATATGTTTATTTATTGATAATCTTTCTGGCGATGAATACTTATTCATGTTAATTGAACTGAGCAATAGAGTTAAGAGCTGACTTTTTGTTAAGCATAGAAGGAGTCGCTGGAGTCTTAGGAGCTACTGGAACTGGAGTTGTTGGAGCCTTGGGTGCTACTGGAGCCTTAGGTGCTGGATTAAGTTTAATATCTTCTTTCGCTATGCGCTGTGTTTCTTTATCTAGACCTGCGCGATCTTTTGCAGTCATAGGACTAGAGTATCCCATTTGTTTTGAGGTATTGCTATTAGCAGTATCGTTTAGATCATCTGAACCATTAGCAGCCATTTTAGCAAAGTAAGAGAGGTAGTTAAGAGCTCCTTGCTTTAGTGAGTCTGACTGCGAATCTGAAGTTGCAGCTGAAACTGGGGCTGCGGCTGGGGCTGTCTCTTTAGGTTTAGCTTCAGCTTTAGCTTTAGCTTTAGCTAGTCTGGCTGCATCTTCTAACCCTTTTTGTCTGGCAATAATAGCTTCTGCAGCACCTGAACGCGAACTAGGATAAGGAGTAGGAGGTTTAGGACTTAATTGATCCGCCGCCCGATACGGCACCCCTCCTCTCGCCACCACCTCTCTTTCCAAGGCGGCAACATCCCTTGGCACCGCCCGATACGGCACCCCTCCTCTCGCCACCACCTCTCTTTCCAAGGCGGCAGCATCCTCCAACTCTGTTGCTCTTTTGCTGATGTAAGTATTAAGATAGTGTTGTGCGTATTTATTCATATTATATTTTATATTGTATTTAAGATAAGTGTTAAAGTAAAGGAAAGTCGATTAGTGAAAAGAAAAGTTAGCACCAGCAACAGGAAGATCAATACTTACTGGTTTTTTGTATTTAGTTTTATCCTTTTCTCTTTCTAGCGCTCTATACTTTTTAACTGCCCACAGCCCTAGTATCCCAAGTCCTCCTACTGTTGCGGCAGTACCTGCTATCAATAGTTTATTCCTAGCGCCTAGTACAGTGTTTATTAGTCCTGAGTATCCTTGGTAGTTTTTTTCAGCAGTACTTCCCTGAGTCTTTAACTCGTCCTGCAATTCACCGTATAGTTCTGGATTATTTTCTTTAATCTCAGGAAGCATATTAGCATATATTCGCTTTTGATCTTCTGTAGAATAACTAGGACCATTTAACTCCTTATCCCTTGTTGAAGGAATTTCTTTTAAGTCGTACTTCTCTGCAATATCTTTTATAGCTTTATCATATGATACCATAGTTTTGGCTACAGCATCATTGCTTTTGTTAGGATAAGCTGCCGCTCCAGCACCTGGAATCATTTCTCTGAATGCCTCTAATGGTCCTCTTGAGAAAAAATCATAATGATGAGCACTTGCTTCTATTCCTTGATCATCTTTAGTAGCATCCCACTTATGGCCTTTACCAGTAATCATCTCAGGCAAATAAGTTCTAAATGCTTTCATTACGTCTACTGGACTATATCCCCACAGTTTAGTTTTAACCCCATCTGTCATTCTTTTTACGTACTCGGGCATCTTCTCTTCTTCTGGAAGACTTTTTATTGTATCTAAAAATGCTCCAGCTTGAAGCGCATTAGCTTCGTCTGCAGGAGAGAACATTGTCTTGCCTAGTCTGCTTAGTCCATATCCTGTACCAAGCAGTCCTAGCGATACTGGAATAGAATAATCTTTACGTTTGTTTTTAGTTTGAATTGGCATTAACTTAAAGGTATTTTTTTTGAACTAGATTAACTCACGTTCCTTGAACCAATAGTCATTGGTGAGTTTTGTGTTATTCCAGGCATGCGCTTTATTTGCCAATTTTTAATTACATTATATTGGTCAGGATTAGTCTCTCTTACGTTTCTCATTTCGCGAAACATACGTCTGCTGTCTGGAGGGAATTGAGATATACTTTGTTCAAAGTTCTGATTTGAAACCTGCTGTCCTTCTGGAAATATATTGTTAATACTGTCTTCCCATTGCTTGTCATCGAATCTGCTACCAGTCTGTTGAAACTGATTTTGCTGTATTTGTGATAAATAATCTTTTTGTTCTTCTGGCATTATATCATGAGGAATGTCTGTAGTAGGGTTTTTAAGGGTAGAACCTGTAACGCTAAACGGAAATTGTTCTTTATTTTTAACGCTATTTAAATTTGTTAAAAAAGATTGTGATTCCTCCTTCCACGATGGAGTATCATATAGCGCATGAAAACCTTCATGTTTTAATGTGTTATCTTCAGTAATATTATATGGGTCGTTATGAGTACCGTCATGCAAGGCTTGGTTTAATATAGATTGGTCAAGGGGCTTTGTATTCATCATAATTTTCCCATTCCAGTAATTTGGCCCTACATTATTAGATTTACCTGTTGAAAGTATATTAGCAGAATCGTTCCAGGATACAGGAACCTTCTTTTCTATATTTCCTGCAGTTGGGCCAGATCTCAACCCATGCTCTTTGTTATAGGCTTCAGCCTTAGCTAACTCTGGATATAGCTGATTTCCATAAGCTTTAGCCATATGAATTCCAGGTTGGACAATTCCATTGTGACTGGAGTTGACAGCTCCAGTCACAATGGAGTTCTTGAACCAAGACTGGTTTTTATACTTAGTATAAGGATCAAAGGTAACTGGCCCATTGGGACTTTTAACTGTGATTGGCTTAGTGATAGGTTTGCTGTCTGGGGCGTATTCGATAGGTGGCATTGAAAGCTCTTCAGCTAGTTTCGATAAATAGACTCTTGTATATTGGTTCATACATTAAAGTGTTACTGAATCAGATTGAGCAAATCCAACAACCTTATCATTGAGGAAGGATGGAGTTACATATTCTATCTGATTTGTCTTCTTGTTCATGAAAGGAGCATAGATTTGATTGTCAGTTCCCTTGAGGACTTTGTTAGCGAATCTGCTATCGATTCCAATTGCTCTACTCTCTGATGATCTAATGGGGTCTTGAAAGTTAAGATAGCTAGAGTGAACATTCCTAGATGTTATTGGAATACTATCCATTGATCCAATTCCTCCTTCTCCCATTACAGTTCCTCTACTAGCAGTATCTCTGAACTCCATTAGATTGATTCCGCTAATAGGCATAGACAAACTATTACTAATGATTGAGCTCTCTAGTTGAGGGGTCAAGCATCCTGGTCTTAGATGCCTTAAGGTTCTGTCATATCCAATTTTAAACACCAGTCCTCTCATTACTCCTCCATGATCCTTTCTTACTTTGTCTGGCATGAAGTCTTCAATAGAGTGTACTGACTTGTTAGCTAAGCTGTCTCTATCGTCTTGCTTAACTTCTCCTTTATTTATCTTTAATAGCTTTAAAGAAGTGGCAGTCAACATGTCGGAATCTACAGACACATATGGCTTGCCTAAAGTTCGTTCTGTGATTTCTGGGTCTAATTGAGCCCTAGCTAGCTGTTCTTTGATCTGAATTGCCTTGTCTTCAACAGACAAATCTGGGTTTGCTTTGTTTCTCAATAGCTTTTCATACATTTTGCTGACTGATTGAGAGTCAAACGCCTTAACATTGGCTTTGAAGACTTCTGGACCCCAGATCGTTTCTAAGTAGCTGTCTTCTGCTCCAATTGCTTTAAGTATTGGATATAGCTTCAAGTTAGCTTGTTGGACTTTCAATCTATATACTCCAGTATCTGGCTCCATGAACATTCTCATTTGAGGGCCAGTTCCGTTCTTTGTATTGATATGGGACTCTAGTTCTCCATTATCTTTTCTTCTAGCAAATACTCCGTGTCTTAGTCTGTATTGATTACCTACTGCGTATTCAATTCCACCATTGATGAACGTATTACGCTGAGTAAGCCAAGGGACATTAGCTAAGGTTAGTTCTTTAGTTTCTAGTTCTTGACCAGTAACTTTGTCACTTAACTTAACTAAGGCTTTAAGTGGTACTGATACTTTGTCTCCTTGAATGAGAGCTTTCTTTTGTTGAGCTAAGGTGTAGTTGAGTTTGTTCTTATCGTAGAATGAGTCCAGGAGGTCAATCTTGACTCTGTCGTTCTCTAAAGGAAACTTATCCTTATAGGCTTGATGGACATTGTCTAGAAGTTGAGTTCTAGTCTCTTCTGGAGCATAGAACTCTCTCAGTCTAACTCCATTTGGTAAAACGACGGTATCCAATTTATTAAGAATTTAAACTGTTCATGCCTGAAGCAAGGATGTGAGTTAGCTTTTTCTTATTCTTGCCAAGTAGTTCTTTTGTTCTTTTGTCAGCAGCATCTACAGTAACGTCTCCATCCTTAGTGTGAACTAGAATGCTATTGTTAGCGATGTCTTCACTTCTTCCTTCTGCTGGTTCTGACTGTTGCTTCTTATCTTTTTCTATTTCTTTTTGCACTTCAGCATGATCTCTACCATCCATAATTTTAGAAGCAGTAGTAAAATCAGCTAAGGTTGCCATGAGATTAGCTGTTTTAGGTTTGTCTTCTAGTTGTAGTTGTTTCTCAGTATTTACTTCTTCTTCTGGATCGACAGGCTTTGATACCAACCTAATGCTTACTGGAGGCTTTGGCTTTTTGTATTCTTTCTCTTTCTTAGACTCTTCTAAATCATATACATAGTTGTGAGCGACGATAGAAGATAAGGCAGCTAAAGTAAATGGAAGTGATATAAAATCACGAACAAGCCCCGGTCCATCTGCTGATTTACTTAAATTAATATTTTTTACAATTCCATTAACTAATCCATCAATAGCAGGAAACAAGTTAGACATTGCTTCTTTTGAAGACAGCATAGAGCTAGATAGAGCTTCTGAATATTCATTTTTAGCATGTTCTAACTTTTTATTGTACTCTTCTTTTTGTTTCATATCGGTTAAAGCTTTTACTCCTTTGTATCCTAAGGTTGCTCCTATGACTGAAGATAGAACAGCCAGTGCATTATGCATTAAACTTCCACCAGTATTTTCAATGTTGCTTGGATCTGCTTTTTTTTGAACATTAGGAATTTCAACTTCTAGAACGTCTTTACTTCCTTTTTCTGCCTCTTCATTTTCTTTTTTTTCTTTCACGTATTTAGCAATTTGAGAGCTAAGATATGCAAGAGAAGCTGCCCCCGCTCCAACCACAAAAGCCTTGGGAGCATACTCTGCAAATGAGTTTACTACTGGAACTAAATAACCATCATTTGCTTCTTTTGTTAAAATTGTATTTGTCATAATTTGTATATTTTATTTTTTTATAAATTCGAACCCATGCCCTTTGCTTTTCTCTGTATCGACAACTTGCTTCCAGTATTTGATAACTACAATCAGTCTATACCCAACGCTTGAGTTTGGATCTAATACTAATGGAGAAGACTGTTCGTTAAATCTCCACTGAGGATCAGAAGCAACAAGAGGAACAATCTTGCTGATGATTGATTCATACTCTGCTCTTCCTTCTGGTTGTGCTAAATCTAATACAATAATCTTTGGATCAATTACTTTGTATTCTATCTTTTCATTTTTCTTTGCTCGTTCTTCTAGGAATTTTTCTTGAGCGGTTCTTGGATCTTGAAACGGACTCTGAGTGTCAGAAGTAAATCCATTAATGGTGTTAAGGTCGTCTAAGACTTCTTGTGGCAGTCCTAAGTTTTCGTCGTTTTGATTATCTGTTTGCATTTTGATTTAACAGTAAATCAGCTTTTAGCTTTTTGTATGCATTTATTTTTCTCTCAACAGCTAATTGTTCTGGGTCACTTTCTCCTAAGGCAGATGTATTAAGGTCACTATGAAGTTTACCAGCATAAGCTCCCAGTCCGGCTCCAGCAATAAGACCTATTCCCCAGCTATTTTTAACGGCGTCCATGAGGGTATTAAGGGGGTTCTCAAGTGCTGTTTTACTTTCAAGACAATATTGATTAATGATCTCATTAGCTTCTGATGGAATCAATCCAACGTCACTAATAGCCTTGAGAGTTCCAAGTTTAATTGCAAATTTTAGTTCTTCGTCTGTTAATGTATTCATTTAGATATTGTATAAAATAAAGTTAATAAGCTGACCACCCTCTTTCTTTGACTTCAGTGCTAGGGCTACTACCAAAAAATCCAGCAATCGCTCCAAGAGTAGAAGATACTGCTTGTCCGGTAGATCCAAATCCTAGCATCTTACTTGCTATCCACCCAGCTAAAGCTCCAAATCCAGCACTGTAAAGAGCGCTTGGATCTAATGGGATTCCTGACATTTGTGTTTGCTTAAGCATTCCAATGAGTTCTCTTTTTTCATAATCAGAAATACTATAGTCGCTTAGTATTTTGTTAATAATCTCATCAGTAGAATAACTTGCATTTTTATCTATTATAGGATGATCTGTTGCTCTATAGAGTCCTGATATTCCTCCTACAATGCCAGCACCTATTCCCATGTGTCCAAGCAGTCCCATGCCTTCTTCGTCTTCACCTTTACCAAACAAAAAGTTTTTAATTTTCTTTATAGAATAAGCAGCAGCGCCTCCAACAGCGCCAACTGCAGCTCCAGCTAAAGTTGGACCAACAATTCCTTCTCCAGTAAGAGGGTAGGTAATTGTGTTTAAAGATACTGAATTTGGATGCAATACGTTAAATTTTTCATCGTAAGTAAAAGCACATTTATTAATATATTTAGAAAGACTGGCTATTTTTTGCATAAGACTAAATTATAATATTTATTTTGATTGTTTAACTTCATCAAGAAATTTATCAATTGTTTTCTGTTTCTGGTTAGATAAAGTATTAATGTAGTGATCTATCGTTGGAGAATCGTTATAGTCTTTGCCTTGTATATACTGCTGTATAGTATTTAACTTCTCTCTGTCTGTCGATAGGAAACTCTGTATCTCTACAGTTCTATCTTTAACAGGAAGTCCTTCGTGAGACTTATATCTTACCGCCCTTCCTTGCACTTGATCCATCTTGGCTTCATTCCAGTGAGGATCTAGTAATTGAACCAACCTAGTATTCTTCAAGTCTAGTCCTTGAGATCCAGCTGAAGTTAGTATCAGTTGTTTGGTTTTGCCGCTGTTATAATCATTAATAATTTTCTGTCTATTTTTATCGGATATTCCTCCAGAGAAAATAGCATTTGATATTCCCTTTTCAGTTAATGACTTCTGCAGTGGCAATGCTCCAGATTCGAGAAAGTTAGAGTAAGACACTCCTCTGTACTCTGGATTATTTTTCATTCTCTTTTGTATTTCAAGTATTGCCCGATCAAGCTTTGGAGACTCTGACGTAGCTCCTTCTATATCAAAGTTTCTTGTAGTGTTAACTATTTGTCTTGGTCCTATAGAGAATGCCTGAAACCTTGACATCTCTTCTTTAGATGGAGGAATGCCATATTTGATTTTATAGGCCATTTGAGGATTCTTTCCGACTAAAGACTTATACAAGTCTGTTTGTTTTTCACCCATCGGAACCTCTATTGTCTCTTCTATAGTTTGTGGAAAGTTTTCTTGGCCTGACTCATGATAGTCTACTTTGTTTTTAAGAGCTTCTCTCAGGTTATCTAAGTTCTTTAACTGAACTCCTTCTACTCCTGGTTTTATTCCTCTAAATCTCTCAATTGCGGTAGAAGGTCTCTTTGTTTCTTCTATGAAGTTATCTTTAAATGAGCTTTCGCTTGTTGGTATTTGATATCCGCCAAGGGCATTTAATAAAGGAGCTAGTTGATGTGGTCCATTTCTAATTGGAGTACCAGTTAAGAATAGCTTCTTCTTTGCTGGTATGTCATTAGCTAAAAAAGATCTTTGAGTTCCATAATTTCCCATTAATGCCGCTTCGTCATAAGCAACTAAAGCATTACTAGCAAAGTCTAAGAATTTTGGATCCGTCTTTAGCTTGTCTGCTTGCTCATACGATATTACTTTATATGGATTTGGAAATTTAGCAGACTCTATTTCTTTATTAAAATTATTTCTTAGTGATGCTGGGACAATAGCAAGTAGAGGTAAGTTTTGCTTTTGCGCCGCATTGATAGCTGTAAATGTTTTTCCAGATCCTAGTCCATGATAGACAATAAGACCTGGAGTGCCCTCTTCTGCAAGTCGATTAGATACTCGCTCTTGGTGAGGGAGGGCTATCATCGCTGCCACTTTAATGTTAATTTGATTAACTAAAGTAGGATTGATGTAAACATTCATACAGCCTTATATACTATTAACAATTACAGCTCCATGCTCTAAGGGCTTTGTTAATTTCTGCTAATTTGTCTAGATATGATTTTAGGTAGATGTTCATATTTTGGATTTAGGGCTATAGGTGAGAGGTGAAAGTGGTAATAGTAATGCCGCAACCTTGTTGTTAATCTGATCAACTAAAATAGGATTTATTCTATTCTTCAATTCAGAATCTACCTTTGCCCAGGCTTCATCTTTGCTCATACCGCCTTCCTGTAACGCCCATGATTTGTAAATATCTTCGCGCTTAGACTTAGGATAAACACTTAGATCCGTATTATTTCCAGAAGCAGTTAAACCTCCACCCTCTCTATGTTTTAGTTTATACCCGTGGTCTTTTGACAATACAGTTAGCAGCATTTTAAGTTTTTCTTGTTTTTTTACATTGTCAGTAAATGCAACATAGTCATAATCTCTATCTTCTGGTTCTGGGCGACCATAGGTAAGAGCGCGTCCTCGTGAGCCCATTAGCTCTGCTCCAGCAATAAACTTACTAGCAAGTTCGGTAGCTTTATCTTCTGCTACCTTTTCTTGCAACTTGTTAACTTTTTCCCATTTTTTGATTGCAGGTTGAATTTTGTTATAAAAAGCCGTGGCAAATAATCGGCTATTATCGTAGTCATCTTCTGTGTAATGCGAGCCTGGCTCATAACCTTTTTCTATTTCTTTTTGACGCATTCTGTTTTCCCTGCGTTGAATCACTTCCTCAAGCGAAGGATTTACAATATGTAAATTATGGTTTTGCAATTCTTTAGAACTCAACATCATTAAATGTGTGCCTTCGATAATATGAGGTTCTTTTTTTGCTATTGCTTCATCAACAATACGCTTCATTAATTTTTTCCATTCAAGATTTGTTTTAGTTCCTTCGATTAAATGAAGAGGAACATTATTTTCATTTCTTAAATTATCATTGTTTACTACAAAATTATGCCATGCTGGATCTGTTTTATCTAAATTGATAACTGGCATTCCGCTTTGTTCTGATAGTTCTTTTGCTTTAGTAGTTTTACCAGCTCCTGAAGCCCCAATAACTAATTCATGCCTAGGTTGAATTTCTAGAGAGTCATTGTAAAGAACTTCAGCTAGCTTACTTAACAGACCGGCTTGTTTACTAGGAGGCTGCGCTTCATCAAACTCTATATATTTAGAAGGAATCTTACCTATAGACGTAATGAGATGGGCATGCGGAACGTCTGATGCGTAGAATTTACCTTCTGTATCTTTAAAGTCTTTCCACATGTCTTTCGGGTTTTGCCCTCTAGCTATCAGCGCCTTTATCTCTTCTGGTGATAATGTG
>Ga0114960_10001000_pt1 | contig 23247 bp, 23 predicted proteins | sample C_130625_MF_Meta_FD_92637 | JGI IMG/M metagenome (GOLD analysis project Ga0114960, IMG submission 92637) | Freshwater microbial communities from Lake Croche, Canada to study carbon cycling - C_130625_MF_MetaG | ecosystem: Environmental > Aquatic > Freshwater > Lake | place: Lake Croche, Canada... | reverse complement strand
TGTAAAAATTAATTTCACTTGAATAGTCGATTGATCCTCGAACTCTTTTAATCGCATTGAAGATGTTATTTTCTGCGTGACTTTTGATAATGATCTTGCAATATCGAAGATTATAATCCTCGATCAAATGTCTGGCTTTTATGTTTGCCTGATTTATCATTTCAGTTTCAACAGAAATAGAAGCATCAATCTTTTTCCGATAGTGAATAAAATTCACAATATGCGTAATCTCCTTAGTGAGGCATCCGTTCAATCTAATATCAGTAGTCATGCTACTAAGAATTTAATCTTATGAAAAATATTTATAAAATAATTTTTCATTTTTTTGAAAAAATAGTTTTAAATTTATCCAAAACCTATATAATGTGAAAATATTGATTTAATCCCAAAGAAATAATGCATTATTGTTCCTAAGCCAAGAATAGCAATTGAAATATAGATGAATGATATTATATATTGAAAATAACTTCTTTTGTAATTGACTTTTGCTTTAAACCACATATAAGAATGAAGAATGATGATGGCTATAAATGTAACAACATAGTCAAATATAGCTAAATTAAAAATTCTATATTTTCGTAAATTTAACATATATATAAATATATATAATAAATAATTAAATAAACAAAATTTGATGACCCATAAATTATATGATATTTTAGAGGTAAATAGAAATGCTTCTTTGGAAGATATAAAAAAGAATTATAAAAAATTGGCGGTTCAATTTCATCCTGATAAAAATAAAGATAATAAGGAAGAAGCGGAGCTAAAATTTAAAGAAATTTCAAATGCTTATTCAATTTTATCAAATCCAGAAACAAGACAGAAATATGATATGTTAGGTGATGAAAATTATAATGGCTCAGGTGATAATGGTCCTCATCATGAAGCAGCAAATATGGATGAATTATTTCAACATTTATTTGGAGGTGCAAGAAGAAGTCATCCGCATCATGGATTTAATCCATTTGGAGATTTTGATTTTAGCGGTCATAATCACAACCAACAGCAAAATAAAATGTGTAATAACATAATTAAGCAATATAACATAACATTAGAAGATATTTATAATGGTATAACAAAACCAATAAAAGTTATAATTAAAAAACATTGTATAAAATGTTTTACGACTTGTAATGTTTGCAACGGTTCTGGAATGAGACAGCAAGTTATTCAAATTGGTCCGATGATGCAAATTTTAAATACTCCTTGCAATAATTGTAATGGCACTAAGATTATTAATAAGAATAATAAGGAATGTAATGAATGTAAGGGATGTGGAACATATGACATAGAACATAATGCATTTTTAAATATGCCAAAAGGATTTGATAGTGATCATACGATATTTGAAGGACTTGGAGAGCAACCACAAGTAGCAGGACATAAAGCAGGAAATTTGATATATGAATTTAAATTAATGTCTCATTCTCAATTTACAAAATCTGGAAATGATCTTTATTATAAACAGACAATAACATTAACGGATAGTATTATAGGGAAATTAATAGTTATCGATTATTTTGGAGAACAAATAAAAATAAATACAAATCAATTTGGGGTTATCAACCCTTCTAAACAATATATGCTAAAAAATCGCGGGTTGCCAATTTATAATACAGCAAAAAAAGGAAATATGATTATAGAATTTAATATAATTTATCCACATTTAAATAATGGCGAACTTGAAAATCTAACATCAGCTTTAAATAAAGCATTTTCATATTAGTAATTATGAATTTGGAAATACAAGTTTATCTTTATTATTACTATAATAATCAACTAAGAAACTATCACCATTAAAATAAAATTTATTTTTATTATCAGTATTATAATATTTATCACAAACACATTGCTTTCTAATAGTTTCAGTTCTATCTGTCTCAACATTAAAAGCCTTGACTTTAAAAGTATTGGGAGTATTACCAGTTGGACAAGAGCAATTTATAGTTACATTATTATTATTTGCTGTATCATAATTAACTTTATAAAGTTTTGTTTGGTCATAGATACCATAAATAGTAAAGCTATCACCGCCACTATTTAAATTAATCTTACATCTATTTATTTTTGCTATATTTCTATTGATTGAATGCCAATAGAAAATATATATAATCAGAGCTAAAATAAGGAGAAAAGAAACATTCAAAAGAAGTTCATAAGAACTAAAACCATTTGAAAGAACATTAATAATCATATTTAATAATTTAAATTATTTTTTTTATTCACCGGAAGTAATATAAGCAGGTATTGCATCTAAATTACATTTAATCTTATTCTTCATTTCGGCAATATTATTATTAACCATATTTACATAACTTGAATTAGGAGGTGTGAATGGGCTATCGCTACCGATACAAACTTCAATATTAGTATTAGCGGCAGCCATTTTTTCATTATGATTATCTTTATTTTCAACTATATTTGCGAATTTCTCAATATTTAAATGAGGATTAAATAATTTTATGATATCATATAAATCTTCTTTACAAAAGAATAAATAATTAGAACATTTATTTCTAAATCCTTCATGATTAAAACCAAATAATTCAAATATTTTATCAAAAATATAAAAAACACCTCTTGATTTAAAATCTGGAATTGGTGGAATTGCTAATAATATTTCTTGAACAGGTATAAATAAAGTTGGAAATCCAGTTTTAGGTATTACTATTATTATAAATAAATAAATAACATATACTAATAAAAATAATACTACAATAATAACAAATAATGTTTGTGTCCAATATGGAATTTTACCACAGAAGAAATCAATAACATCTATAAATGTTTTAATTTCATAGATTTTTTTAAAATCTTGTTTGAATGGTATTCCAAGTATTAAAACTAAAAAATAAACAATAATAAGAATAAAAATTGCAAATACATAATATTTAAAAAAATATATCATATTGTCAATAATACCGAATGTCATTAAAAAATAATTAATAACATATAATGTTATCATTAAAAATAATACAATTTTTAAAACATTTAATAAATGATCTACTATATCCATTTTATGGCGGTGGTGCTATACTTGTTTTAATATAAGATTTTATAGCAGCCGTATAACATTTACTATAAGGATTAATAGAATTTCCCATATCTGCACTAACTTCTGATGTATAAGATGCTCCATAAGATTTAAATTGTTGATTTAAGCCAATACATATTTGAGTGTCTTGATCAATCTTATCCATACTTGATTTTACATTATCGGTTTCTTTATATTCATCATATTTTTTTTGTGCTTTTTTATCATCATCACCATTAATTTTATTAATATTTTCATTATCACTCTTAACTCTTTCTTTACCTACTTTACTATTATTATCAACTGGTTTATCACCATACAATTCATTAGCATATTCTTTTCCCAAATTTCGAACATGATAAAATAAATAATCTCCAATATCAGTTACTGTTGGTTTTAACATATCATTAAAATAATCATTAAAAACATTTGGATCAATAATTCGAGTAACAATTCTATAGATTAATGGAAGAGTTCCTAAATCAGTTAATACTTTAAAAGGAGGTATTAATTCTAACATCATTATTCTGAGAGGTAATATAAAGAAATATGGAAAAATTGGAATTGGAAAAATAATTATTAAAGGAACCATCATTTTAATAAGCATCCAATTTATAAAAATCCAAAATAATACAGTTAATTGAACTCTTAAAATTTGCCCTGCTATAAAAGCAATTATAGGAAAAATAAATGCAATAATCCAAATAACAATATATAAATAATCTTTTTCATTTAAATTATCATATTCTAACATTGTTTTATTATTTTTAAGTTTATAATCATATGCATCTACTTTATCATAATTATTAACAAATTTATTATACATTTTACGATTAAAATTATTAAAATAATCAACACTTGTATCATTTGTAACCATTTTTTGATAATTATTTGGCAAATAATATTGTTTTAAATAATAATGAGCATTATTACTAATATTATGAACTTTTTTGAAAACATCTTCTTTCAATTTATCAAATTGGCGATTGAAAATAAGACCACAAGATGTTAATATAAAAATTATAATAAGTCCTGCATAATAAATAAACAAAATAAAGCAACAAACAATAAAAACTTTATGATTAAATAATATGAATTCAGTTAATGGATCAGCCATAATTAATACTTATATTATAGTAATCATAAAATTTTTGAACTATAATTTCAGGGATTTCTCTGAAATCAATTAATCGTTTATTTAAATTAAAGGCTTCCATAATATTATTAGAAATTAAATAATTGTTTCTATCTTCTTCAGTCATTAAAGCTATACTCAAAGCTGTGTTTTTTTTCAATCCATTTTGAATTTTTGAAATATTATCACTTTTATCGCCAATAATAATTTTATAAAGAAGTTCAACATTAGGATTATATTTAATTTTTAAAGATAAATCCATAAATTGCATATTATAAATTTTAACTTTATTTGAATACATCTGAAGATAATCATTATCATTTGTAATTACATAAATATAATTGGGATAATTGAGAATAGTTAATTTATATTGAAGTAGATAAACAACATCATCTGCTTCTAGATGTTCATAATTGCAATTCTTAAAAATATTATTTTTTAAATAATCTTCAAATAATTCAAAGATATCACTGTTGAAATTATCTTTCTTCAATCGAGATTTCTTATATTTATCATAAATATCATTTCTCCAAATATTACTTCTCGGACAATCGATACAGAAGATAATATTATCTTTAATTGTTTTATATTTCTTCGTAATTTTCTTAACATCTGCTTCGAAATGTTTGAAAAATGCCACAATAAACTCTTTATTATTCATAATATTGGCATGATCAATTTCGTCATTTTGTTTTCTAAACCAGCATAATGTTGCGAAATAGCGATAAAATATATAATAACTATTATCGATAAGGACGATTGGAAATTTGGGATTGAAGATTAAATCGCTCATTTAATAATAATAATTATATATAAATTTAATCATTTTTTTTGATTAAAAAAAATGATAATAATTCTTTTGATATTGATTAATAAATATGAATGAAAAACAACTAGAGGCATTTGAACATGTTAAAAATGGAGGCAATCTATTTTTAACAGGATCTGCAGGAACTGGTAAATCATTTACAATTAATAAGATTGTTGAATATTTTGAAGATAATAATATTAATTATGGTTTAACAGCTTTAACAGGATGTGCTGCAAGTTTAATTAATGGTCAAACATTACATTCATATTTATATTTAGGAATTAATAAAGAATTGAAAGATATTTTTAATGATATTAAAAAATTTGGTAAAAAATTTAAAGAATTGCGTAATTTAAATGTTTTAATTATTGATGAAATTTCGATGATGAATAATGAATTATTTGAATTGATAAATAATTTATTCAAATTGATAAAATGTAATGATAAATTGTTTGGAGGAATTCAAACAATTTTAGTTGGTGATTTTCACCAATTACCTCCAATTAGAAATAATTATTGTTTTACTTCGCCACTATGGGATGAATTAAAAATTAATACAGTAATATTAACAGAGTTAATAAGACAGAAAGATGATATTGTTTTGCAAGAAATTTTAGAAGAAATGCGATTAGGAAAATTGAGTGATGATAAATATAAGATTTTAGAGAAATTGAGTAATACAAAATTTGAAAATGGGATTAAGCCGACAAAGCTTTTTCCAATTAATGTTAATGTTGATATCATCAATAAAAAAGAATTTGATAAACTTGTTAAAATCAATAATAATCAAACAACTTTATATAAAGCTCGTTCAAATTATAAAATAGATAATTTAGATACTTATGATATCAATTTAACATTGAATGCGCAAATTATGGTAACGAGAAATATATCTGTTGCAAATCATTTAGTCAATGGAACTCGTGGAGTAGTAGTAGGATTATTAGAAAATGTTGTTGTTATAAAAGATATGAATTCAGTAATACATCATATCAATTATTTTAGAGATATAAATAAAAATAATAAGAAGAACGAAATAAGCTTTATGCCTTTAAAATTGGCTTATGCTATGTCTATTCATAAGTCTCAAGGATCATCTATTGATTGCTTAGAATTGGATTTAGGCGAAGATATCTTTGTATCGGGTCAAACTTATACTGCGTTATCTCGAGCAACTAATATAAATAATATTAAAATAAATAATTTAGACAAAAATTCATTTTTCGTAAATAAAAAAATTATTGAATTTTATAAAAAATAAATATTATGTATATATAGAAATAAAAATAAAAGTAATGGCTGATTATGACAATGCATATCAATTTTTTGGTCGCCGCGGTGGTGATCCTGATGAAGAAAGTGAAGATCAAAATCAAAGACAAGACGAATTATCAGGAGGCAGTAAATATACCAGCAAGCGTAATTATCGATCAGGTGGTGAAGGTCCTGAAACTGATGATTTTTTTGCAGGTGGTGGCAAGAAAGAAAATGAGCGTTCATTCACTGTTCATCATACTAGCGTAGGAACTTTCACTGATGGTCGCTTTATCTCTTCATCTGCGTCCGGAGCTGCTAAAAAAGCTGCCAGTGCTATATTCCGTCGTTTAGATATTGAAATGGGTTTCAAGAAAAACCCTAAGAATGCTAAACCAGTCCCTCAAAATAGTGTATTAAAGGCTAAATATGGCAAGAAGCGTATAGTTAAGGTTTCATTCGTTCTATATCGCATTGATCGTAAGAACCCGAATAAGTATTATGCTTATGATGCTACTCGTGAAGTTTTTGATCGCCCTGAAGTAATTGAACGCGCTGGCGCTACCATAAAAATAACTCAAAAGATAGATGTTAAAAAGGGTGAGTTATCTGCTGAACTACATGCTGAAAATAAGGCTGCCCAAAAGAAACGCGCTGAAGTCAAGCGTAAGGCTCGTGATGCCGAAGCTGGTGTTGTCCGCAAGCCTCGCAAGGCTGCCAAGAAAGCCAAGGCTCCCAAGGCTGAAAAGAAAGCCAAGGCTCCCAAGGCTCCCAAGGCTGCCAAGAAAGCCAAAGCTCCCAAGGCTGAAAAAAAAGTTAAGAAACTAACTATAAATGATATCATAAAATCTCTGTCAAAGCCCCCCGTTGCTGAAAAGCCAAAGAAAACAAAAGCCGCTAAGAAGCCCAAGGCTGCCAAAAAGATATCTGGGGGTAATTGCAGTTTCTTTTAACCCATTGATGATTTTGAAAAATTATTAAGATCATAATCATCATCAAAGAAATATATTGCAATAAGTTTTTTTCGATGAATTCTTAATTTATCGCTTATTTCCATTATTTTTACTTCATCATTTCTATTTTTAAACCATAAATTGAAAAGATCATTATATATATTAACACTTTCTGCTAATAATGGAAATTTATTATAATTGACAGTAGCTAACATTTGAGCCTCTTCTGCCAATCCAATAATATGTTGAAAATGTTTTGTTATGCAATCCCTGCATCTTTTATTTTTATTTGTTAAATGTTCTTCAAGTAAAATAGATTGTTTAACAATTTGTTGCATATTATAACGAGGATCGCTAACAGGGTCTAATGCTCCACAACTTTTGATATCACATTTACTGTGAGAACTATTATGATTAGTTGTTTGTTGTTGCAATGATTTATTATTAATAACACTATTATATAATAATATATATACGATCAAATAAATTAATAATACACATATAATAAAAAAAACAATACGCATTATCTCTAATAAAAGAATATGAAATATTATTATAATGATTGAATTACTTCTGGAGTAGGATTGAAATTTGCCCAATAATTTTTATCATTAAATAGTCGTGTAGAGCGATTAATTCTATAAACAATAAATATCAATAATATTAAGAATATTAGGATAGCAAATATTATAACAGTGAATATCATAGTTGGGAATAATAAATAGAAAGCCATCGCAATAAGTGCAATAATAATACTAAAATATATTAAAGTCATTAGATAATAATAATCATCTGCACTCTTTTTTAATAATTCACTTGCATGAGTATATTCAGCAATTTTAGTTTTATAAAATAAAATTCGGCGTCTTCTCATTAAATTTGCCTGATCAACAAAATCATTAATAGGTGTCAATGTATCTCCAGTGCTTGAAAATCCAGATGCCATAACCATTAAAAAGGTATTATATGTAAGTAAATTTTTTTTATAAGTAGTAAAATCTAGATTTGCATCATAGTTATTAGTAACAACAGCATTTTTATAATTACAATTAATAAAAGTTTCAGTTGATTTTAGATTAACAAGATAAAATGCATAAAATATTATCATTATTACAGCTGTTATTAATAATATTCCAGTTTGTGCATTTCCATCAATATTAGGAATACTAAATATGAATATTGCCATAACTATAATAACTATGGCAATTACAATAACAGCTCTATAATAATTATTAATAGTTTTATAATTGTCTAAATCATTATTATAAATATTTACAACTTTATTATATTTTGTTTGATTTTCATCAAACTCTGAACTTATACTATTAATATCAGAAGTATTACTATTAATTTTTTTTACCATTTCAACATATTTTGTTGAAGCATTTATAGCAGAATAAATATTTTCAAGATTACTTCCAAATTTATTAATATCACTTTGTGTATTAGTTAAATATGTTTTAGCAGTACCACTATCAGTTGCTAAATTTGTATTTGCTCTATATCCATAAACTAGATGAGAATCAGATGTATCATATACTTCACTATTTGTATATAAATGACCTCCACTACCATTAGTATATGCTGCTTGTATTCCTCCTTTAAAATTATTTACTCTTAATTGTTGTAATTTAAATAAATCATATTGTAAAATTACATTATATACCACAGCATTATAATAATACATATAATATTTTAATGTGCTTAACATAATATTGACATTAGTATTTAATATAATATTAAAATTTTCTAAATGAAATAATATTCTTTGCTTACTATAATTATCTTTATCATCATCAGCACCATTTAATAAACTTAAATTTGAAATATATATTTCTTTTAATCTATCTTTTGTTAAATTTATTGCGTTATAATTTAATGGTATAACAACATCAGAACTTGAACTACATGATGGAACCATATCAACCGCTGAATTACCGTATCCTGTTAAAGGACTTGCACAATTACTATTTGAATAAGTAGTAATTGATTTTGTATCAGTATCAGAACTATTAATCGGATTTATTTTATTAACAAATATTTTATTAGCAGTTGAATAATTATCATCATACCAATTTTGTAATCCTGGTATAGAATTGGATGAATTATGATAAAATGGAACTTCAATATTGCTACCAATATCTTCAATTGTTTTATCATAAAATAATCCATTCATATTTAAAGTAGCACTATCACAATATACACTATTTTTATAAGAACTAATACTATTAGTAGATAATTTTAAATTTTCAATATCAAATAATTTATTAATATTTACAGTGGTTTCAGTTATAGCAGTTGAATTACTATTTGATGTAAATTTTATATTAGCAGATGTAATAAATGCATTAAAATCATTAATATCTGAACTATTCGTAACTTTAAACTGATAATAATATAATCTATATATAACAGCAAATAACTTACTAGCAACTAGCATATCATATATAAAATTATTCATATTATTATCTCCTCCTACAAGTGAAAGAGGTGGAGTAGATGGAGTAGGTGATAAACTAATATCATCATTATAGCATAATTTTGCAAATGTTTGACCAATACCATTAAAATATTTTACTCTATCTATATTACTAGCAATACTATTTGCATCTGTATTATTAAATAAAGAAAATGATTCTGACAGTAATTTATTAATTATAGATGTATCATCATAATAAGTTGTAGTTTTACCACTTAAAATATTAATACGAGTATCACTATCTGTAAATTTTTCTGTTATAACTGGTTGTAAGTAAATGAGAACACAACCATTATTACCATCATTATCAATATTTAATTTAGAAAATTGACAACATTCAGCACCATTACCTCCACAACCATATCCTAATTTCCGATCTTCTTTTGTCCCTGCACCATTACCACCGGCACCAAAAATAATATTATCATTAAACCAATCAATTATTTTTCCTTTTCCTCCGAAATTATTATTTCCGGCAGATATAATTCCACCACCACCACCGCAATAAGTGCCAACAGCTCCATCATTACCATTAAAAGAATGGTCTATAATAGATTTACCATTTTTTTTATCAATTCCACTTCCACCACCACAACCACCATCTAAATTTGAATTTCTATTATAATAACCACAACCACCATTTCCACCGCCTTTAGATTTAATTATAAATGATTTTTCATCTTCAGTTCTATAAATAATATTAGTATCAGTTGCCGGAGTATAATTATAAACTTCTCCATTTTTATTAAAATTGAATAAATCGCAATCTTCAAATTTAATATTAAAATCGGTATTTGCTGTATCAAAATTATATGCAATTATTTTAATATTAAAATATTTATTTGTGTCTAATTGTAAAACTTTAACATCATTAATATTAATACCATCAAGAATAGTAGAAGAATTAGTAAAAAGCGTTTTATCAACCCATATCATAACTTTAATTTTAGAATTGACAGTAATTCGAATAAAATTATTATTAGGTTTAATATATCCATCCCAAATATAAGTTGTATTATTATTAAAAATAGTTGTAGGAATAGTTATATTTTCTGTAATAAATGATTGAATAATATTATTACTATTATTAGATGTTATACCTAAAGATGAATAATCATCACCTGAAAAACTAATTTTATCTAATTTTGGCGTTGTATTATTAAAAACCTTAAGACTTAATCCTTTTTGAAATAAATTATTAATATTATCAATATCGCATTTTCCACCAGTTCCTATTTCAAATGAGTAAGATGTATTTTTTTTGAAAATAAAATTATCATTCATATATGCGGATCCTGCACCACCACCTCCACCGAAATAATATCCACCGGCACCACCTCCGCCAATCATAAAGACAGAACATTTTAAATCTTGTGCTGGTGTAAAATAATATTTTTGTTTATTGTCATTATACAATAAACAAAAATAATTATTATTTTTAGATTTATCCCATTTCATTATTGTCCCATCCTCTTTGCGGATTATATGATTTTCCATATCTATCTAATTTATATTTAGATTAGATTATTTATTTTTTATTTGTTCCATTAAAATTTTCAATTCAGTCGGATTATTTTTTAATCTCTTCCATTCTTCTGTTGTTTGTTGAAATAGAACTTTATTTGGTGTTTTATTGGTATCTTCTTTTTTTAGTTTGTCTAAATGATATTTAATAAAGATATTATAATCTGTTTTCTTTTTTTCAATAGTTGTTTCTGGTATAACTGCTGCCATAATTTCTTCTCTTGGTTCTTCAATAATTTCTTCTTTTTCAACTGCTTCAGAACCATTATTATCATCTTCATCATTCTTATCTTCATTGCCATTACTATTATCATTACCATTATCACTACCATTAGCAATAGTAATAAGTGGTTCTTCGTGTGTGATTTTAGTCATAACATTTTTTCGAACCCATACTTTCCTATTATTTTTGATTTGAACAGTCCATATTTTTCCATCATAACCTTCTTTATCGAAGTTTAATTCAAATCCTTCGGCTGATAATCCAAATCTTTTAGGAGATTGTTCTTTGCCTGTATAAGTTTCGGTTGAAACATTATTGCAAGGTTGTTTATTGTTTTTAATCATTATAATGATAATCATCAAGAAGAATATCATTTTTTTATCAAAAATAAATTTTTATAAAAATTATAGATAAATATCAAAAAAATGAAAAATTATATTTATAAATAAAATAACATCTAATGCCTTCATTCTTAGGCGAAATCGATAGAAAGTTTAAATTTCTAATGACAAAAAAAACAATAACATTAAATGATTTATTAGATTTAAAATCATTTATCTATAATGAATATGAAAAAGATATGATTGTAGATATCAAAGATTTAAATAATATGCAAAAGAAATTATTATTGGATTTATATGATGTTTAAGTTTTTTTGTTATTCATCATCATAATAATCACCGCCTCCAAAATCATCATCCGCACCACCTTCAAATTCATCTTCAATGTCTCCTCCTGCAAATTCTTCTTCCTCTTCTTCTTCCTCTTCATCATCATCGTCGTCTTCATCACCTTTTGTTTTATTTTTTACAGAAATAATATCAGCGTCTTCTTCTTCATCTTTTTCACTTTCAACATAAATTTCATCAATATCATCACCAACTTCATTTGAAATTACATTTCCATCTTCATCAATATTATCACTGACAATTGAATTTTTAATAAATTCTTTTTTATTTTTGATAGCTCTACCAATAATAGAAATATGTTTATCAAATAGCTGATATTTTTTCCCACAAACTTCAATACTAATTTCATCATTGATATTAATAGTTTCAATATTTACTTCAGATTGAATACCTGCTGAAATTTTAGGAATAATAATTTCAAGAATTGGAATATTATCATAATAGCCTTCCGCTAAAATACCTAATGAATTTTTGGCTTTAACCTTGCATTTAATAATAGAACCTTGTGCTGGATTACAAATTTCAGCAATACAAATGACATCAAAATAGATATTAGCATTAAAATGTTCTTTTTTAAATTGTCCGACTGATCGTTTCATAATTTTGATAGTATTTTTCTTAATATATCCATATTTTGAACAAATACTTTCATAATTTGTTTTTAATTTTGAAAGAATAGTATTTTCAAAATCTCTGTTCATTTCATTGGGTGTCAAAATAATTGTCGTTCTAAATTTAATAGGAATAAATAATTCAGTTGTCATTTGTTTAATTTATATTTATATAAATATTTCAATTTTTATTTAAATAAAAAATTGATTTATTTATTTATATAAATTAGATAAAAAATGGAAATTTCGCAGGATGAACAAATATTCATCTCAATTAAGACTATAGAACAATCATTAAAGGATGATAATATTTTTATTGTCAAATTGATCAATGATAATGGGCTATGGTCTGAGACTGAATTTAATAATTTTATTAGTTCATTTCGATCAAATTATGCTGAAATAGACAAGGAGCAATATTTAGAAATCATTGGAACAAATAATTTAACATTAGAAATTTCAAGTTTAAAAAACATCTTAAATTATTGCAACACTAATAATTATAAGTCTGGTAATTATAAATGGTATAAATCAACTCAAATAGTAGAAGAAACCATTAATAATTTATTGGATGTTAATATTATTATGCAAGTAATCAAAAATGAAGACGCCGAAGAAAATGATAAATGGGAAACTGATATGAAAAGATTTCGATCAATTAAAGAATATAATTATGAAATTGAGGATGGTGTTATAGTAATTGGAAGAATGATTAAAGATAGTATTCAATCATATCAAACGATAAAGAAATCTAAAATAAATAGTAGCAATACTCAGACTAGTTATGAATTTGAAATAAGGTCATCAAATACCAAAAATGTTTTAATAAACATCTTAAAATTGATGCAATCTATTTTCTTATCAAAAGTTATTTTAACAAAGAAACAACAAGAAAATATTTTATATGAATATCAAGACTTAGTAAATATTACTCCATTTGGAAATCATCAAAAATCATCTGATAAATCCGTATATTTATTAACACCAAAGCCAGTTGCATTAAAATTAAATAATCTTGAAAATCCGAATAATTATGGAGTTGTTAGTATTTTAAGAGGTTATACTGTAACTGAAAAAGCTGATGGAGAACGATTATTATTATATATCAATGGTAAAGGCGATGTATATACTATTGATAGTTCAAAAAGAGTAGAAGGGACAGGATTAAAGGCAAAGAAAGAAGCATTCAATTCATTATTAGATGGTGAATATATCCATTGTAATAAGAGAATAGACGGTGTCAAGAAAAATTTATTTGCTGCATTTGATATCTATTTCTTGAATGGTGAAAAATTAACATCATTGCCATTGATAGAAGAAAAGAAGAAAAGCCGATATAATGAGTTATTAAAAATGTCAAAACTATTAACAAGTAATAGTAATATGGATTTTATAGTTAAGAAACATTATTATGGACCAAATATTTATAATGAAAATAAGAAGATTTTAGACAATGCTAAATCATTTCCATATGATATTGATGGTTTGATATTTACACCTGCAAAATTAGCGGTCTATTCCTTTTATCCAAATATGCCAGTTGAATTAAAGACTGATATGACTTGGAATAATGTTTTTAAATGGAAACCACCTGAGCAAAACACCATCGACTTCTTAATTAAATATATAGCTGATGTAAGAAAAGATGGAATTGAATGCCGTAAATTTGGATTATATGTATCAGATAAGAGCATTTTAAATGAATATAATATTAAAAATGTTCTAAGTTTAAGATATGGTTATAATAACATTGATAAATTAAATGAATATTTAGAGGAAACAGAGAAAGATGTTTTCAAATTATTTGTTCCAAATAAATATTATATAACTGATGCTGAATTTGCATATCTTCCATTAAATGATAAAAAAGAGGTAAGAGCCGAAAATAATGATAAGATTGAAAATAATACTATTGTTGAATGTCGTTTTGATTTAATTGAAAAGGTTTGGAAACCAATTAGAGTAAGAACAGACAAAACCAGAATTTATAATAAAGGTATTTATGATAAAACTGCAAATTCAGTAGTAGTTGCATTAGATACCTGGGATACTATTCATAATATGATTTCTGTTTCTATGATTGTCGGAAATGAGATTATAGATGAAACAGAAGAAATAGAAGATAATGTTTTAGAAACGGATGATATCTATTATGAAAGAAATGTTCCATTTAACAAAATTTCGAATAGTATGTTGTTATTTCATATGCTTATCAAAAGTCATTTATATAATAAGCCACCGTTAGCGGGTGCTAAATATCAAACTAGAGGGGCATTATTAGAAATGGCTTGTGGTCAAGCAGGAGATTTAAATAATTGGAAATATTCAAAATATCAATTTGTATTGGGATTAGATTTAGTGAAGAATAATATTTATTCTTCAAAAGGGTCTTATTCTAAATTGATAAGAGAACATCGAAAACAACTTTCTTATAATAAGAAACAAGGAAAGAATTATTCATTGTTGGATATGGCATTTGCAGTAGGAGATTGCACACTTGATATTAAAACAGGAGAAGCTGCAATTGATACAGAAAGTAGAGATTTATTAAAATTGATAATGAACCCTGTTTCAAAACAGAAGAATTTAAATGTATATGAGAGAGTATTGGCAGGAAAGGGGAAAGATAAGTTTAATGTTATTTCGTGTATGTTTGCAATTCATTATTTCTTTGAGAGTGAAATGAAATTAGAACAGTTTCTTAAAAATGTGAGTGATAATCTTCAACAGAATGGATTATTCTTTGCGACTTTTATGGATGGTGTAAGTGTAGAAAATGAACTTGCAAAGAGTAAAAATGGAATAATTGAAGGAAGAAAGAATTTTGATGAATATAGTGTTCCAGTTTGGGCAATTATCAAACAATATAATAAAGAAACTTATTATAATAAGAAAATTGATGTATTTATTGAAAATACACAAAAATTAATTAGTGAATTCTTAGTTAATTTCGATTTCTTAGTTGAAAAGGCTAAAGAATTCAATTTGATATTAGAAGACACCGAATTATTTTCGGAGAGTTATGAAAAAATAAAAAAAGATTTCGAAAAACCGGAATTGATAAAAACTAAATATAATTTATATGAAAATTGGAGAATTGAAGATCACAAGAAATCTTTAATAGAATTTGAAACAAATGAAATTTCTAAGAAATTCAGCTTTTTAAATAGATGGGTTGTTTTCAAGAAGATTTGAAACAGTAGCAAAATTTAAAATGATTTCAGGTGTTAGATTATATAAATTATGTGTGGCAAAATGAGAGAACAATTTTTGAATATTTTTAATATTATTGGAATGGCACAAATAATTAAAAACATTATTTTCATTAATTATTTTTTTCTTATAAATCGTTGTTTGTTGATGTCTTAGTTGAGCTAAATGAAATCTGATAAGAGGGTTTAATGTTCTATCCATATCTAAATCAACTTTAAAACGATTATATTTTGGATAATATTTTGTTGTAGAAATATATAAATTATAAATAATATTTTTAACAATATTAAAATTTGTATTAATGATATCATAAATATTTGATGGAATGTCAGCATGATTATCTGCATAAAAATCATTCACAAATTCATTAATATTATAATTCTCTTTTTGGAGCATATAGACATAAAAAAGATTATACCATTTATTGAAATTATATGCATTTACCTCTTCTTTATGAAGAATGGCATCATTACTAATCTTATAAATTTTGTCTTGTTTCTTAACAATAAATCCAAAATTATTATTTCCTGCAAATTGGATGGCTTCATTGATAGTAAGAAATTTATATGGATATCTAATATTCAAATAAGCTAGTGGATGATTATCAATATTCTCTTCTTTTAGAGTAATACGATTTCTGGTATTAATATGAAAAATATATTTATAATCTTCACCCATTATTTCAGTATAATTAATTACATGTTTATTTTCATGATGAATAATGACAAAATCATATGAATAAATAGGACTTAAATTTGATGTAAAAAGATTTCTCAAAATTGATGAAATATTAGGATCATTGATATCAACTTGATTTTTATAAATAGTGTATAAGATTTCATCAAACATATAACCATGAGTTTTATCTTTATTAGAAAACTTTGATGAATTGATATCAGGACAACTTGAACTGCCAAAATGCCAATTTCCATTATGATAATAGACAGTAATACAAGTTCCATCTAAAGCAGTATAACAATTATCTCCGTTTTCCATAATTGAATTCATATAATTTGAAATACTTGAACGAATTGGAATACTATTACTAATAGATATAACAACATTATTCCCCATACTTTTAGAAAAGTCAAGAACAATACTTCGACATTTATCATATAAATCTTGAAATTCACTCACATCATTTCTTTTATAAGAATTATGAAGAAGACATAGATTATTATTATTCTTAAATTTCTTTACTTTAATAACAGGCCAAAAATGATTATTCTTAAGAATTTGAATTAGAGTGTTTGGATAATTTGTATCACTGCATTTATCAAAAACTTCTTGAATAAGCATTTCGAGACTGTCGATCTTTTTTTCCATAATAAAAATAATTTATTATATATATAAATTCAAATTTTTAAATCGTTTTCAGTGAGATGGAACCATCTCTTTCAATGTTGAATACATTATCTGACCAATATAAACTCCAGCAATTGTTCTAATCGTTCCATAGCCAATTGCAAATTGTTTAATTGCAAAGGTTAATTTATGATTAGTTTTTTTGATATCTTTAAAAAGATTTTTGCAAATATTAAGATAGCTGTCATTATTGTAATACTTCATATTCCTAATATAATGAAAAGGTGATGAAATAACACTTGCAGCACATAAAATGCAACAATTATGAAAGAGATATTCATTGTCTTTTTTGTATTTCAGATAAATAACATTAAAGATGAAATCTCTGATAATGAGACTTTCAATTCCAATCTTACCAAATTTCAACCCATATTTCTTATAACAGCTAAGAAGCGAATTATAAGAATTCTTATTTTTAATATAGGAGTTAAATTTCACAACATTGAAGGGGTTTGATATTAGTGATGTTGTTAAACTTACAGCAAATGATGATTGATAAATGTCCATTTCTTTCGTATAGTCCAGAAGATAGAAATAAATGCCTCCTGTAATTATACGAGTATATATACCATTTGATGCTCCTACAAAAGGATTTTTCCAATTTTCCATTATAAAAAGTTTTCGATTATTGACAACACTATTATAAATAGCCTTGTCAATCGGATTGAAAATGAAAGCCTGGGAAATACCAACGACAATACTGATAAAGAACTCAATCATATTTATAAGATTTCAAATAAAACAAAAAATCATTTTTTTATATGAATATTAAAAAATCATTTAAATTTTATAGTTAAAATCCAATACAATTCATTATTCAGATATTCAGAAGTTATGATATAACTATTTTTATTATAAATTAAAATAGTCTTTGCAATATTATCATAAAATTTTATAATATCATATGATTTAAAATATTGATGCAATACATCAGCAATATAATCACTTGTTTCAAATTTGTCAGTATTATCATAACTAATCATATCTGTTTTAGACTGTTTAATGAAATATTTGATAATATTAGTTTCTTGATCATAATTTTTTTCAAATATTTCTTTATCTGATTTCATAATAATTTCACAAAGTTTATCCATATTATTATAATTATTAGTAAAAATAATATCAAGTATCATTTTTTAATCCTTAATAATAAATAGAAATATGCAAATATTTGTCAAAACTTTAACAGGAAAGACAATAACATTAGAAGTTGAGAGCAGTGATACAATTTCAACAATAAAAACAAAAATTCAAGATAAGGAAGGAATACCACCAGATCAGCAGAGACTAATATTTGCAGGAAAACAATTAGAAGACGATCGAATATTAGCTGATTATAACATACAAAAAGAGGCTACATTGCATTTAGTATTAAGATTGAGAGGAGGGAATATAAATATAAATTATTTGATACCTATAATTTATGCATTTATAATTGCATTTATATGGGGATTAACACCAATTATTTATAAACATTATTTAAAAGATTTTCAATATCAAACAATAATTTTTATATATGGGATTGTATTTTTTATATCAAGTTTAATATTTTATTTATTCAATTATAATTTAATAAATTCAAATATTCAAATAAATAAAAATAAATTAATTTATATTTTTTTACTTGGATTTGTATCATTATTTATTCCAACAATTTTATATTATAATGTTGTTGTAAGTAATGGTATAAATATAAATACGGTAATAGCAATAACATCTATATATCCAATAATAACATTTATATTTTCATATTATTTATTGAAAAATAAATTTAAAATTAATAGTATTATTGGAATATTATTAATTTTTATTGGCATTGTGTGCTGTTTATATAGAAATTAATATAAATATTAATTTTAAATAAACATGATGAATAAAATTGCAGTAATATATGCATATTATGAAAAGGATAATGATTACATTTTAAATTTAAAATATTTCTTAAAAACCGGTATTTATAATGAATGTGATTATTATTTTATTATTAGTGGTGAATGTTCAATTGATTTTCCTGAAAGAGATAATATTAAAGTTATAAAAAAAGAGAATGAAGGTTATGATTTTGGAAATTTTAATTATATATTATTTGAAACTACTATTATGAATAATGATTATAATTATTTTATATTTATGAATAGTTCTCAAAGAGGTCCATTTATTCCTAATTATATTAAAATTAAATGGTATGAGCCATTTATAAATATGATTAAAGATGATGTTAAATTAGTTGGTGTATCTATAAATATATTTTCAAATTATATGTTTGAACAGGGGAAAATACTTCAAGAAAAAACAAATTATAAATTACCTTTTCCACATGTTCAATCATATTTTTTTGCGATGAATAAAGAATGTTTAGAATTCTTAATAGAAAAAGAAATATTTGAAAAGAAATATGATTATGATAATTTTAATAAATTGATTGCTTGTAAAGAAATATTGATGTCAAAAATAGTATTAGAAAATAATTGGAATATATCATGTATTATTCCAGGATATCAAGGATTAGATTATAGAAAAATAAAACAAGATGTTAATAAAACATCTAATAATAATGATCCTCTTTATAAAAAATGTTGTTTTGGAAGAACTATTCATCCATATGAAGCAATATTTATAAAAACAAATAGAGAAGTTTCAGTTGATGAAATCAATAGTTTAACAAAATATTATTATAATTCAATTATTTAACAATAGTTTTTAATTCATCTTCGAATATAAATGAATTTTCAGAATTAATAATATTAGACATTTTAGGAATATAATCAAATATATATGTTAGTCCATCCATTTTATTTTCATAATCATTATTTTCTTTTTTGGTTTCTGTTTTTTCGTCTTCAACTCCTAATTCTTTTTTCACTTGCAAAAATAGATTAATTGCAACATCTCCAATTTTATCTATAATCAAATTTTCACTACAATTCCAAGAACTATATAATGATTTTTTATAATTATAGATAATGGCAACAGCACATGCATGAACTAGAGAAATTCGTTGATTTCTGATTGTTTTATTATTAGAAGGATTATTAAGACAATATAATTTATAATAATTCATAATAAAATAATCATGATTAAATAATGAATTAATGAAACCCCAAAGAAAAAAGATAGGGTCGTGTTCATTTAAATTAAATTTAGTTTGAATAACATATTTTTTACGAATAATATAATCAAAAGCATCTCTGAGTAAAATAGAAATATTATAAATATCATCTGGATTATTGATGGTTTCAACAATTTTAAATAAATTAACAAAAGAAGTTATTATTTTTAGGACTAGATCATGCATATCACTATCAACTGGTGGCATAACCGAATTAAATTTTACAAGTCCAGCAGGATTTAATTTTATTTCATTGCTAAAGATATGAATAATTTTTTGTCTTAATTGTGGTATAGGTAATGTTCCTGATTTAGTTGTTGGATTTTTTAAATAAATATCACATAAAATACACATCTTTGAAATTAATCTTAAATAATCGATGACATTAATCGTATTATTATTTATAATAGAAATCGTAGATGAAACGACATCATTAAATTTTGCAATATTATAAATAGTAATGAAAGAACTTATATAATTGCAAGTATAAATTAGCGTATCTTCTAATATTTCTATTTTAGAATTTTCGACTAAAAAAATACAAGTATTATATAGACTTTTTTCAATATTACCATTTGAAATAAATTCGAATAGTTCTTTGTTATACATAGTTAATTTTTATAAATATATATCTGTTTTTTCTTTATTTAAAATTTTTGTCAATAAATTTCTCAAACTTACAGATAGTCTTATAGCCTTTAATAACCGTAACTTCACTGACATTGCAAATATCAGCAAATTGTTTTTTTGTATATCCTAATTTATTTTTTTCAGAGTAATAATAAAGAATTGAGGCACAACTTGAAGTTGGCGAATTATCACTCATTATTTCATTTTCTTCTAAAAATTTTATAAGTTTCTTGCAATTTTCGATATCATTTAATTTCATACTTAATTGACAGCAATAACGAGAAATGAAATCACTAGGAGAAGACCCAATAACATTAATTTGAAGCAATGTTTGAAATCTTGCATTTCCTTTATTTAAAATGACAGGATCAATATCAAACATCTTAGCAATCTCTTTCGAACTTCTATGAATATTATTCATTAAACAAGAATGATAAATGCAAGATGCAATCAATCCTTCTTTATTATCTCCTCTAGAAATCTTTTTTTCTGATGCATTTTTATATAAAACCTTGGCATCATCAACTACTTTTTGAGGAATTCCATTACTTAACGAATTACTAGTAAGAATGTCAAATACTAACCATAAAGTTCTTTCATTGTATGGCATAGAATTCCATGCAATAAATTTGCGAATTCTTCGAATATCATAATTATTTCCATATTTATTTCCACCAATCATAGAACCTAAAGATGATTTTGGTAATAATGAATTAGTTGGTAATCCACATCTAGAGGGATCATCGCTTTTACTATCATTTCCATAATATCTCCATTCAGCTGTATTATCAATAACTTTACAACAAATCGCACTACATTTACTGCATATCTGCATGGAATCCTCAACAATGAATTCATTGCATCCGCAAGAACATACAATTTCAGTTTCTCTAGCTCCATTTTCTTTTACATATTCTTCTTCTTTGAGATCATCCATAATAGTCCAAATATCATCTTCTGTGTTGTTAATGGATGTCATTATAAAATTTTGATAATAACTTTATATAAAAAGAAAATCATTTTTTATATTAATGGACAACACAGATAAAAATGAAATATATAAAAATATTAAAAATGGGTTAGCAAATCTCAGTCAAAATGAATTAGAAGAGATTTTCAAGATCATTTATAAAAACAATAACAATTATAGTAAAAATAATAATGGTATATTTATTAATTTATGTTGGTTAGATAATGACACCTTAACAAAAATAAATAATTATATTAATTTTTGCATCAAATCACATAATGAGATTAATAAATATGAAGATATATGTAATATGTTAAATGATACTATTAATAATAAAGATAAGCAAGAAGAACCAATTATAGATATTAGTGATATTTCTAAGATAAATAAACAAAAGATATCGTCTAGTATGAAGTTTTATTTATTGAAAAAAAAATTTCAGAAACAACAATTAGCGACAAACATAGAAAGTTATTTAACATATGATGAATGTCTTATCGAGAATGAGTAATCAGATCATTTAATTTCAATAATAAATCATACATCTCAAAATCGCTAGTATCATAATTATAGATAAAATGGCTAAAATCTTGATAAATGATTGTTTTGATATTACTTAATGAGAATTGCCAATTATTAATATTATTCATGAAATTATTGAGAAGATTGTTATTTGAGATATTGCATGAATTATTATCAATATAATAATTTAAGAAATCTTTCAAATTTTGAATATATTTATGATTGTTATCGATAAAATGTTTATAAATGATTTCATTCTTTGAAAGAAGTTTAGCTTTAATAAGAAAAGTATTATAAATATTGATATTCATTTGCTTTTTGAGATATGAAAAGAAATATAAAAATAAAAATCATTTTTTTTGAAATTAACAGACATTTATAATAGCATCATTATTATTTTTATTATAAACATATGATTTTTCCTTATAAATAATGTTTTTGTCTAAAAGAAATGAAATAAATAATGATATAGATTGGTTCCAACTATCTTTTGAAATAGCTGTCATTATTTCAGCTGATTTCTTCATTCCAAATGCTTTTGAAAATTCAGGAATAGAAATAAAATCAATTAACTTCGATTTAATGTCTTGTTTCAAAAATCTATCAATTTCTGTAAGTCTCATAATCAAATCAATCGGACTTTCAATTTTTATTTTCTTTAATGGTGGTTCTTCTTTAGGTTTAGGTGGTTCTTCTTTAGGATTAGGTGGTTCTTCTTTAGG